>Ga0222649_1000552_pt1 | contig 12100 bp, 15 predicted proteins | sample AntAcemetagen337_FD_179865 | JGI IMG/M metagenome (GOLD analysis project Ga0222649, IMG submission 179865) | Saline water microbial communities from Ace Lake, Antarctica - #337 | ecosystem: Environmental > Aquatic > Non-marine Saline and Alkaline > Saline | place: Antarctica: Ace Lake... | reverse complement strand
TTGCATTGGGGAGCCAAGCATGGATACTTTTGTAGCTTTTGTTTTTTTGGCCTTGGTTCTATTGCATGACAAGAAGAATCTTTTGATTTACCAAGACATACACACTCTTTACAAAAATACAATCTGGAGGCCTTGTTTGTTGCTTGATGAATAAACTTGTCAAAAGATTTTGTAAGAATCCAATGAGAGTCATACAAGATCAAATGACAAGTAAACTTTGGGTCGTCTTTAAATTGTCTACCAACAAACTCTGTACAGTAGCTAGTTTCTGGTTTAAATTTTACAAAGGCCATTGTGAAAACTTTGAATTGAGGATACTTTACAACAAATTTGTTAATATCTTCAATACTAGTAACGTCCCCATACCCAAGTTCATCTTGTAATTTTCTAGCGGCTTTAGTTGCAATATGAGGGTGGTCATCCCTAAAAATTGTTCCATGAGTGCTTTTGAAATAAGCTAGAGCATAAGCCGCACAGTTGATGTCTCCCTCTGAATCTGAATGAGTATACCAAGTAGATTTGTAACCCAGGCTCTTTAAAAACGGGGGAGGACCACTACCGCCTCTACCCCCAAGCAAATTTTTTACACTTGTAGGGTTGAGGACAACTTTCCAAACATAGTCTGTAATTTGTCCTTCTTCGGCACTTTGAACTTGGCTAAGTACCTCTTCAAAAACTGCAGAGTTTAGCTCTCGGAGTTTTACAGCCCCAGAAGGTCTTTTCATTTCCCTACCGTCATTACTCATAGAAGTAGGATATACAAAAATTTTCATTTCTAAAAGTTGTTGTTCATTAAGCCTAGATCTACGGTAGTTTGCATAAGCCCTGATATACCCTATAACGGCAAACCTAAAATCTCTAGCCAAAGAAGTTAAAAAAACTTCAACAGGAAGAGGTAAATTCTGAGCAGTGGCGATGATTTGTATTGGGATACGACGATTTTCTCCTGTAGAAGCAAATTCTTGTCTAAAGCGCCATGGATTCATTTTATGTTTTTATTAGGATACATAGCACACCTTTATATATAAAATTTTTAATCTGTGGGGGGTGTTTGAGCATAATGAATGGGTCATAGGGGCCAGTTAAATCCAATGGATTGTCAAATATTTTCTTGACATGGTTTGATCATTCAGACAAGTAGTATGAGTAATAGCAAAGCAGAGATCATTAACATTAGAAACATAGGGGTTTTCATAATACCAGGACATTAAAACCCTTCCTCCTTTATTATAAGGCGTAATAAGAATATATCTAGATCTACAACCTTGTTTTGTAGGAAATCGAAGTTTCTCTTTTATAAGTTCATATGCTAATTGAAAAGAGATAGGTCTTAGTAGTTCAAAAGGCAAAGGTAAACCACACTTGTAAACTTCTTCAGGAAACATAGTGTATAAATTTTTTATTCGGCGTTTATGTACCTTTCACACACCAGGGCCAACAGTATTAAATTATTAGTGTTTATAGCTATCAAGAGGTCCAAGGTCTCTTTCCGAGTCATGCCCCTTGTTTTCATTTAGCAAACTATTGAGATCTGAATCAAGTCTTGTAACTTCTCCATGCTCAAAGTAAAAGGATACTAGCAAGTGTTTTGCAAACTTGTCCAACTGTTCTTTAGAAGAGTTTACAAAATTTTTCTTTATACTGTCAACAAACACTAAACACTTTGGCAAGTATTCTTTTAAAAAACCTGGAAAATCATCTACTTGATACATCTTGTAAATCTCTCTCATTTATTAAAAAAACATGTCTCCAAATATTTGGTTTACGCTTATATGGTCTGGCTCTTGTTCTTGAGGGGGTACCGAACAAAGACCATATTGTAATACTAGTTCCGGGTAGCTAGACATCCACTTGAAGAGAACCATAATGTTTATGGATGAATAGTTTCCATTTCTAGGTAGTAAAGTAGCAGGAGCAACAGCATAGCCTACATTAGGTAGTACAAATGTAGTATCAATAACTTGGTAAAACCCGCCAACTTCGTTACCATTTACGTTGATCAACCAAGTACGATGCTTCTTGTTTGTAATTACATGAAAAGTTGTATATCCAATTTTGTGTTGATGTCTTTGATCTGCTCTGTAATCCCTCATGAAAATTGCAATTAAAAAACGGCGAGAAAGAAACTGAATTCTACCAATTCGATGAACATCAATACAAGCCCGAATAAGACCACCACTTTCCATTTGAAAAAATTATACATTTGGCGATTCGTTTATATATTAGCTAGAGGGTCCCTGGGAGGATCCCTCAGATTATTTAATCCACATATTAAAAGGTCAATGATAGCATTAGATTTATGACGTGGTGATGCCCCAAGATATTCGCTCCAAATTAAAAGTACCCCTGTAACCGCATTTGTAATGTATAAAACAGTAGTGCTATCCATACGAGGTATGTCATATAAAATGTATTGTTCTGTTTGTGGATCTACAAAGCCTCCTTTTACTTACACCGTAATATTAAGCGACTACTACAGTGTCTGTCTTACTTGTTTTGCAAATAGGGGAAAAATTAGAAAACACCTAAATTAAAATATATTTTTATATACTCCAACTGTTTTTAATCTTTGTCTTACAAGTCGGACACAAGATGAAAACACTAGAGGGACATGAAAATGTTGGTCTTGTAGCGGGTGGTGCAGGGGGTTTAGGCGGCGGGGGATAAGCAGGCTTAAAAATCGTGTTGACGAGGGTAGCAGCATCTTTAAATGAAATAGATCCATTGAACTCTTTGGAGTAGTAGGCCCAAAAGAATGCCCCATTACTGACAGATTCTTTTTTGACAAACTCTGAAACAGAAATTAGCTCTTCCCGAAAAAGTAAACCATCTCCCCAACCATGCTTCCCAATCAAGAACCCCATATTCAAAGCACCATCATATATCTGTCTATAAGATTTAAAAGAGCCAATAGAGTCAAAGTCTTTACCCGCATCATAGGCCATGACATTAACTTGGTCAATGTACTGTCCAAATCCCTTTATAGCTTTTACATTCATGCCTCTGTACTTGTCATATACAGACTTTTCAAAACCCCCAGTACTAAAACATGTAAAGGATAAAATTTTCCCTTTTAGCAAAGGGTACAAAGCTTCCATGGCTCTTAGTGGAGCGGTGTCGTCTGTAATACCGACTTCCCAGTCAATATCTACACCATCACATTCAAGGTCTTCAATAAGATCAATAACACCAATATGGTTAAATGGTTTTGGGTCTGACCAGTAACTTCCTCCTCCTACAGCCAGCAATACCTTTACTTTTCTCTTTTTGAGTATTCTGATAGATTCCAAGACTGTTTTAAAGTCTAGGGAAAAGTTTAGGCCTGTTCGGGAAAAACTATGCTCACCCTTTGTATACAACAAGTCGGGTTTCGCAAATGCCAAGTAAACAGTGTTGATATTTGTATCAAGATTAGAAATATCGTTTAGAGTAGTTGGACTCCAAGGAACTGCCCAAGATTCAAGGTAAACACCAACAGACATTTTTATTTAGTAAACTTCGGATATGACCCCCAAAAAGCCTTCTACAGGAAAAATCATATAAACCCCAGAGTTCTTTCCAAGACATACCTTTAAAAGTTTTACAACATTCTTAAAAAAGGTTGGGGGCTGTCTATACAATACATGTCTTATACCCTGAACTATGCTATAAACTTCCAAAATTAAAACAGGCCCCCTCAAGTACTCTGCAGTTATAATCCCGTCTTCTTCAACCCCTGTAATCCAAACAATATCAGAATAAGCAGGACCAGTAATAACCTTTACTATAGAGTGGTCACTATTAACTACTCTTGGCAAGTAGTCAAATGAAGATTGATCTACTAGGCCTAGAGGCCATCTCTTGTCCAAGCATACATCGATTGCAGAATTTCTACAAAATACAGACAAAACTAATTCTTCCATACCCGCGGCTTGAGTGCCGTACAGAGATTCAACTACTTTTTCTATAAAATTAAACAGGTTAATCAAATGGTCCAAAATTTCAGTTCTTGTCAGACCATAGTTTCCAATATACTTTAGGTAAAATAGTCTACATATTTGAGAATTGGAGCAAAGCAAAACTTGTAAAGATTTTCGGACTTTACCAAGACGTAATAACGAAAATACAACTCGTTCTAATACTTCAAATTTAATATCAAAAGGAAGAGTAGCTAAAGATAGATTTTCATCTATCTCGGGAGAAGAGTTTACAAGGTAGCCAAGATCTAGAATATCCCCATCAACAGTGAAAATATTAGAGTAACCACTGAAAGCTGCACTCGTTACAATTATTTTTTGCATAACAAAAATGGACAATCTTGAAGCTATCTTAAATAAGGACCTTAATGACGATAGGGGGTGCGAATCTTGTTTGGCCCCCAATTCTACCCATGTCATATTTATACACCCCAAAGAGAAAGGAGGGGGTACTTGTGGTGTATTTCATCTTTGCGAAAAATGCTCTAACCACCCATTTGATTTTGGACAGGGGTTAGTATACAGGCTACTTGAAAAGCCGGGGAATAATAAAAATGTATAAGCCACTTGTACTATTTAAAGCCCATACTAATCTATTTTTTCTAAATAAAAATGAACCCCTCTGAAATCTCAAACTTGACTCTTACTTTTGATCTTGAAAAAGCTGTAGAAAAATTCCGTGCAAACCCTTCAAGAAATTTCATTCAAATGGGGGCTATCAAGCAAGATGGTGCTCCAGTTGTTGTAAACTTTAATGGTCTTTGTAACTCAGACAAGATCTACTCTTCTCTTGCTTTTGAAAAGAATCAATTTTCAATTCCTATGCATATTGATCAAAGAGCAGAAATGAATGCCTTGTTTGAAAAATTGGCCAAGCTTGTACAAGACAAGGTCCCTGAATGGGGTGTAACTAATCCTCTTGATAGAGAAGAATTTTGGTTACGTCTCAACTTTGATCAAAGAACAAAAAAGTTCAAGACCACTAGCAACTTGGGTTTTACAACAGTTAAATCTGCTGAAAAGTTTACTGGGTTAAAGGATAGAGAAATTAATGCAACTGTTGAAGTAAAAGCTTGGTTCAATATCAAGGATGAAAAGGCTGGAGTATCTCTTAATGTGGTTGACATTATTTTTCAATAATATATTAAGCCTTTAGTATCTTAAACTCGTATCCCCTTTTTACCGGTCTTTCTGCTTCAGAAGATCTAAATTGTAATGCTTGGTCCCTCATGTAAGCTAGACTTTTGTCTGAAGGTATATTGTATTTGGTTTCAAGATATGACTGTTTAAAATCACTGTATGGGATAGATTTAAACTTTGATTGAGCTCTAGATAGCTTAAAAATTTCAACGGGAGTAAGCCATGGCTCCTTTCTCTTGTAAGTAAATGGGTCTATTCCCGGAAAGGACTTCATACTATTTGATACATACTTTTTGTGTGAAGTATAAATAAAATGGGGTGTAAGTCACTAGCAAATAAAGCAGATTGTACTACAGGTTCCGGGGCCCTTGTTCTTCAAACATATGCCGCGCTTATAATGCCAGATATAGGAAATGCTACTGGTGCTAGTTTAACTTTATCAAATGGTCTTCGACTTTCAAACCTTTCCCCAGATCAAGCTGTGGCAACTGATTCATCTAAAAATCTAGTTAGTATTCCAAATACAGGAACGGGAAACAATGTACTTCAAGTTTCTCCAACTCTTGTGACCCCTATTTTAGGAAATGCTACATATACAACTTTAGATGCAGGCACTTTGTTGGGAAAAAGAAGAATTGTTACATACTCTGCAACAACAAATAATGAACAGTTTAACGGTATTGGCACTATCCCAGAGGGTCAAGTATATCAAGTAGATGCTACAACCGCTTCTCATATATTCTATGCCGCCACAAGTTCTACAACCTCTAATGAGTTATTTAGAGTAAGAGGTACTGGAGGTTTCGTAGTTGGTGGTGACTCTACATTTAATGGAGGGGTCGTAGTTGGTGGTAACTCTACATTTAATGGAGGTGTCGTAGTTGGTGGTAACTCTACATTTAATGGCGGTGTCGTAGTTGATGGTGCCTCTACATTTAATACTTCTCTAACTACGCCTCTGATTAATTTTGGGAGTTTTCCTTTTACATATTCAAGAGGAGTTTGGACTCCAGTAATGAGAACCTTAAGAGGGATAGGGTTAGCTGTAGATTTAGAAGTAATAGATTGGGCTGCCGTGGAGGGACCTGTAGAGATATTAACAAATAATGGTTATTATACTAAAATTGGGTCTCAAGTTACAGTATTTTATGAAGTGGTTACAAGGTTTTGGGGAAACGGAAACGATTCTTTTGCTTACCGAACTCCAATTATACAAGGTCTTCCTTTTAAATGTTCTACTTCAGGAACCCCTATAAAGGTTAGAATGGCTGGAGTTATGGACGATGCAGGATTCCCAAATGGATATATATTGGGTCTACCCGTCCCTTTCCTTGTAACAATGGATGGAGGATATACCGCTACTGTTTTAGAAGAGGGGTATGTATTTGAGACAAAAGCTCCTCCTTTTTATGTAAATAACAAAACATGGACTGCGGATGGATATACAATGACAATTAATTGCGCGCAAAGTCAATACATAGTAACGTTAAGCGGTGTGACTGTACTCTGGTCAGGTCTTGATGGTAATTTGTATAATGCAAATGTTTTACTGGGCAGTCAGTATACAGCAAGATTTGTCGGTAGTGTAACTTATTTTACAGATGAATAAATATTGTATGAAACATAAGTTAAATGAGTTGTTGTCAGGGTATAACAAACCAAGGATCTGTAAACAGTGACCAAATATTTTATAGAGTTAGTTCTCTAAGAATAAGAAACGTAACATTAAATTCTCCATTGAATGCATCATACACTTTGACTCTACCTCTAGATGCAGGGTCTGCAAATCAAGTACTTACAACTGACGGGGTAGGTAATTTGTTTTGGATATCAGGATCAACTATTCCTGGGGCGGGAACTGTTACGTCTGTTTCTGCTACTGTTCCTTCTTTTTTGACTGTTAATGTAACAAACCCTACAACCCTTCCGCAAATTCAAATTGGTGGTTCTTCAACAGGAACAGGTTCAGTTGTTCTTTCAAATGCACCAACTTTTACAGGTACAGTTACGTTGGGGGCTCAGACAAATGGAACAGCTGCGGCTTTTTTAAATATGGTGCTTAGTAACCCTTTATCTACAAGTTCTGGCGGTACAGGTTTAAATTCTGTCGGCTCTGCAAACCAAATTTTATTATCAAATGGAACAAACTATGTTTTAACTTCTTCTACTGGTACAGGAACAAATGTTCTTTCAGTTGCACCAACCTTTACAGGAACAGTTACGTTGGGGTCTCAGACAAATGGAACGGCTGCTGCTTTTGTAAATATGGCGCTTAGTAACCCTTTACCTACAGGTTCTGGAGGTTCAGGTTTAAGTACTATTGGTACAAATGGCCAGGTGTTGACTTCTAATGGTACAGCTCTTTTATGGCAAACCCCTACTGGAGGGGGAGGCTCTGTTACGTCTGTTTCTGCTACTGTTCCTTCTTTTTTGACTGTTAATGTAACAAACCCTACAACCCTTCCTCAAATTCAAATTGGTGGTTCTTCAACAGGAACAGGTGCAGTTGTTCTTTCAGATGCACCAACCTTTACAGGAACAGTTACGTTGGGGGCTCAGACAAATGGAACGGCTGCTGCTTTTGTAAATATGGCGCTTAGTAACCCTTTACCTACAGGTTCTGGAGGTACAGGTTTAAGTACTATTGGTACAAATGGCCAGGTGTTGATTTCTAATGGTACGTCTCTTTTATGGCAAACCCCTACTGGAGGGGGAGGAGGCTCAGATATTGGTGTAGCTACAGGAACAAGTTTAGCTTTAACATCAAATTTAACTTTATCATCTGGAGGAAAAATTAGAGTGAATGATGGGGCCAATAATAGAAAAGTAGTTTTGTTTGGAGACGTAAACGATTTCGAATACAGTGGTTTTGGTACAATTGGAGGAAATCTTTTATACAATTGTTTTACTTCTGCAGATAATCATGTTTTTAATTCTGGCGCTAGTACAACAACCTTTCTTGAATTATTAAGATTGAAAGGAAATGGTCTTGTCAATATTCCTGGACTTACAGCATCTAGAACAGTAGCTACAAATGGATCAAAGGATTTAATAAGTGTAGAAAATACAGGAACAGGAAATTATGTACTTCAAAATAACGCTACTCTTGTGAATCCTATTTTAAATTCCCCTACTCTTGTGAATCCTATTTTAGGAAATGCTACATATACAACTTTAGATGCGGGTACTTTGTTGGGAAAAAGAAGAGTTGTTACATACTCTGCAACCACAAATGATGAACAGTTTAACGGTATTGGAACTACCTCAAATGGTCAAACATATCAAGTAGATAATACAACCGCTTCTCATATATTTTATGCAGCCACAAGTTCTACAACCTCTAATGAGTTATTTAGAGTAAAGGGGAGTGGAGGGTTTACATCCGCAGGAGATAGCGAAATGTCAGCCAATCTTAGTGTATTAGGAAAATTTTTTGGTTCAAACATAACTACCTATAAAATGTCGGCAAATAGTCCATGGAACAACAATTCAAATTCTGCGAGCCCTTCAAATTGGCAAGTTGATAATAACACTGGCGCTGCTTTAACAAACATTTCAGGGGGGACTTTTCAAAATGCTACAGGGGTTAGGTGTTTTGTTACTGTTACATGGACAACTAAAAGAACAACAAATTTTTTGGGCCGAAATGTACTTTATATAGTTCGAGGACCAAATGACTTTGGTCTTGTTGCTTCAGGTGGAGGTGATTGGACGAGTACTACGACTACATTCGAATTAGTGAATGACTTGTCATTTACGCTCATAGGGTTTCAAGACAGTGGTTCTAATGTAGAATTTCAGGCAGTTAATTCCAGTCTATCTATAAGAATAGATTTTTATTAATTTTTTTTTTCGAGTTCATTAATCTTGTTTACAAGGGAGAGTAATACTTCACAAATATCCTTTTGAGATTGCATCCACTTATTGGCAATAGCTGTTACATCTACTTGTTGAGGTTTAGGTTCTTCTTCAATTTCCATTTTTGTTTTTTTATTGACAACTCTTCTTGGTTCTTTTGACATTTTGTTTCTTGGTTCTTTTGGCATTTTTTGTTTTAGGAAAAAATAATCTTGTCCCATATTTCCTCCAAAGGAGCTAGCTTCCTTTTTGTCCTTATTAGAGGTATGTAAAACTCAAAATCTGCCCCATTCTTTTGCAAGAATTTTAGAGCAATGTAGCGCAAGTTTGGAAAGTATTTTGGTTTTATATCCAACTGCTCAAACTTGTAGTTTGCCACTCTAAATTCATCAATAATGTCTGTGATAAATCTTGAATTGTCTTTGATGTTAATACGTAGGTTTAAACCAAGCATTTGAATGATTGTGGGTATACGATTGTAGTATATGCTTCCAAATTTGTTATCTTTCAAGAATTGTCTTATGCTTTCCCATATATGTTTTGGATCTTTATCAAACCCTAGTATTTGAAGCAAGTCTACCAACTCCCTAGGAACATGTCCTCTATAACCAAGAAGCTGATACAGAGTATACTCGAATCTTTTTTGTCTAATGTAACGATGTATAGGTCTAACACTCCCCATTCTTTCTTGTTCAAATTTCCAGTCCGGTTTAGGAGGTTTCTCATTTTCAAATGTAGATATTACAAGGTACGCCTCTATTCCCCACAAGTATGGTTCTCCATACAGGTTTACTTGATCTAACGTATATACCGGCATACCATCAGAGTATTTTATAGGTTCAATCATTTTTTATTAGAAGAAAATCTCAATTGTAATTGTAAAATTAATCTGAGTAGTTTCATAGTAATTTCCGCTTCTAAGTAACATTGTAAGTGTTTTTTATTATGGAAGATATACACATCCCTCACTTTGGCGAAGATGAAGTTTCTTTAAAAACCGTTCCTGGACAAATGGCGCAGTGGATAGAACCAAATGATAGGGTTCCTTTACTACTAGCTTTATCCTTGTATGATACCCCAAGAAAGGAACTTGAAGGATTTACTTTATTTAGGTCTGATGTTAGAGTAGCTGCTTGGATAGGTTCAAACAATGTTGTTATAATTGGTTGTAGAGGTACATCTGTAGGAAGCAGATTCGGGTCAAGAGATATGCTTGACAATAGAAACATTGCTTTAAACTCTTCAGATTACTGTGACCTTAGTTTAGTTGACTTGGCCGCTAAACTTGTAAAAGATGTTACAGACAAGATTAATGGGGTCAGATCTACATTTGGACAAATAACAGATTTTGTGCTTGGAAGAAAGAAACAAGAACAAACAAACATTACTCCTTACTTTGTATTTGTTGGACATTCTCTTGGAGGAACATCTTCAATGTGTTTGTGTATGAGGTACCCAAATAGTAGATGTATTAGTTTTAATGGAGGCGCTCCTCCTACTAATCCTGTATATGTGGGCCCTGGCCCTGAAAGAGCTACACATTACCATATAGTTGGAGACCTTATATCAACTCATATGGTTGACTCTGCGGCAAAAGTTTTACGAATCAAGATGCCTAATATGGAGTTTGGGACTTTAGCTACACACAGTTCAGGGAATGCTTTGGCTAAACCATTCATTATTTATACACCTACAATGGAGGATATAGAGTATGTTGCCTGGGGTAAAAAAGACAAGTTATACTCTGTTGTTAGCAAAGTTATTGCCCTTACTCCTTCAAATACATTCAAAAAAGTGGCTCAAATAGTAGAAAATGAACCTATACCAAACAGTCAAAGATGGATTGCAAAACAATCTTTAACACAGTTTAATAATGTATGATATCTAATATAAATGGCTTCACACTTTGCCTGGTACCCGTCTTCAGATTCTGTAACTATTCCTTGGGTATTTTTTAGCTAACAATTAGAATGCGCGATATGCTTTTCCTTCACAAGCCAACAAAACAAACAAGTCCACTCCTAGAATCCCTCCAAAGAATGGTTCTTACTTTTCCCCAGGGCAGACTATTCGTCTTGAACTTCCTGCTCAAGGATATGTAAGTATATAATTTTTTTATAATAGCTAAATCCGCAAAACACTACTTTGATTATGGATGTGGTAATGAATGTTCCTACAGATTCTGTTGCAGATGACGGTATTGCTCCTCTTCAGAAAGGTTATAGTTGTAGATTTCAAAACAATATCCAAAGTATTTTTCAAAGAGTTCGTGTTCTTTACGGAGGTACAGTTCTTGAAGATATGAACAACTACAATACTATTGTCCGTTGTATTACTGAATGGACTGCCAACTCTCCTCATATGACTATGGATCAATCTACTATTAATGAAGGTATTGGGGGTATTGTTATGGATTACGTACCAAACTATACTATTCCTGCAGCAAATTTGAATACTACTGGGGCTACTTCTGGAGCGGTTGCCCCATTTAATGTTAGACAAAAGCATATCCATGGTTTGTCTACTGTAAATACTACCGGTCTGTTGATTGCCGGAACAGGTGTTGCCGGTAAATCTGTTGAAGGTGTCGGGGCTTCTTCGGCTCCTCCAGGTTGGACTGCAATTACAGGATACACGGCTATCACTCAAAGATACCAAGTACAATTTGCTCTTGGTCTATTCTCTCAAGGAAAGTACATACCAACTAAATTTATGGCTTCTCAACTTGCTATTGAAATTACCCTAGAACAATCTCAAGCTTGTTTATTTGCGGCAGATGGAACTAAAGGTGGGGATGTAACTTTGAATACCCCTACTTATGGTGTGGGTAATGTTATTTTACTTCCTGAAATTCTTGAATTTGACCCAAGTTATGATGCAATCTTTCTGAAAGGTCTCCAAGAAGGTGGTGTGTAAGTTTTTTTATTTTAACATCTAGGCCAATTAAATTTTCTACTTGGTTTGATTAAAATTAACTATAGGAATACTTTTATTTTTTCGACTGCCCTACAATCTAATGTTAACTTGAATATTAGTGAAAGACAAAGATCTGTTAAAGCTTTGTTTGTTGTTCAAAAGAGAGCTCAACCTTTATTAAATGCCGACAATGGGGCAACATTTTTTGATACCAATTCTACCGGTTTGTC
>Ga0222649_1000550_pt1 | contig 12120 bp, 22 predicted proteins | sample AntAcemetagen337_FD_179865 | JGI IMG/M metagenome (GOLD analysis project Ga0222649, IMG submission 179865) | Saline water microbial communities from Ace Lake, Antarctica - #337 | ecosystem: Environmental > Aquatic > Non-marine Saline and Alkaline > Saline | place: Antarctica: Ace Lake... | reverse complement strand
TGACGATGCTGCATCACTCACTGGTTCTCGACGCGCCGTTTCAAGGTGGTTGGGGGCTTTTAGTAACGTGGCAGTACACAGAAGAAAGAGTAGTGACATAGAGCGAATGGATTCAATAGAAAAAATCTCAGTGTAATGTAATGAACACTAAACTTTCTATTATCCTCGTGACGACGTTATTTTATGGTCTTATTTACACCGCGATTCATAAAACTGATCCAACTGCATTTGGTTTCGAGAGTGCTCTCGACCCATTCTACTTTTCTTTTAGCACTATGAGTACAGTAGGTTACGGTGACTTTGCTCCTAAGACAAACATCGCTAAGGCTCTTGTCATGTCCCAACAGTTCATCCTAATGGGTGAAATACTGGCTATGATAAAATTTAACAAGAAGCTTAGCAAATTGATATAATGATATACATAAGTAAATCCTACTTCAATATATGTATACAAAGTAACTTAAAGTTATATATACTTATATGAATGGGAGATCCAGTAGCTCAGTCGGTTAGAGCGTGGTGCTTATACATTAGTATATAATAATGAGGTAATTCTCACTTAAGGCACGCCAAGGTCACGGGTTCGAACCCCGTTTGGATCATTTTTATAACTATTTTTGTTTGTAGTTATAAAAATGATGTCCCATAAACAATATATTCGCATTAATATCCCCATTTGAGATCATCTGGTGTTATTTCAGGGTTTATTCTAGAAACAAATAATGGTCTTCCGTGGTCACTATGACCTATTATACTTTTATGTGATCGATCAATTGTTATATACTTTCTCAAATCTTTGTAATATACACGAGCACCCTTACTTATGATATCCTCATGTTTCATGTCAATATGATTATCCATCGGTAAAAAATATTTCTGATACTTTCGCATGTTATCAACGTTTATGAGATAGCACTTAGTACTTGATATCCATTTGACTTTTTCAAGAGAACCATCTTGACTATCATGTAATCTCGATAAACAATGAAAAAAGCACATTTCAAAATCATCACCCTTCTCATCTATTACACTTTGAATTTGAGTATACAATTCAGATGATTTGATATTAACATTATCTTCGAATATAACAGCATATTTGAGACCCTGTTCAAAACATCTCTTGTAAAACTCCATGTGACCTATAAAGCAACCAATCGCACCTACATTAAAGTATGTAACATCTGGTCTCTTTATATCTGAATTGTAATACATCTCAATAGCCTTTTCAAAATATTCGGGATCTATATAATCTTCAAATTTCCTTGCTGTTTTTAGACTCCTTGTATCCGGGCCATAAATTATTTCAATTGGTATATTTCCATTATAAGTCCTGAAAAAATTATTTTGTCTACTTTTCTCATTTTTCAAAGTTAAAAGAAAACATTTGTAATCATATTTTTCTCTGGTAGATTTATTTAAAAGTATATACAATAAAAATATAATAATTAAAATGACAAATACTTTCATTCCTACTTAAACATTAGAAAATAGTAATACATATGGATGCTATCATAGATGGTATTGGACTGGTGAGTTCAATTCTCATTGCCGTCATGTTCGTGCCACAAGTTGTACATGTACATAAAACAAAAGATACCGATGCTATCAATTATACATTTTTACATATTAATATATTGGCCAGTACTTTAGGACTTGTGTACTCAATTCACTTTCATGTAGTACCAATGATTGTTGCTAATACATCCGCTGGTCTATTCTCTGTATCACTCGCGGGTATGAAGTTCGTTAACGGGCTTAAAGATAAAACCCCAGTTATAGATATAGTAGTTGAGGCTCCAGCTCCCATGGTGTAGTTGGTCAACACTGTGGACTTTGAATCCACCACCCCAAGTTAGAGTATTGGTGGGAGCTCGTATATCCCTTCTTTAGCTCAGTTGGAAGAGCGAATGGTTGTAATTGCAATTATCTTTCATCGTAATTGATGACAAAGCCCATTCGGTCAGGTGTTCGATTCACCTAAGAAGGAACCCAGCGCCGTATATCAATAGCGCAATTGTAGTTTGTATTTTACAGACTAAGTTCCTATAGCTCAGCCCGGTTTTAGAGCGATACACTGTTACAGCTTATTTAGTCTTGTAATTTTGCGAAATAAAAATCGTATAAGTGTCAGAAATGTATAGGTCAAGAGTTCGAATCTCTTTAGGAACGTTTTTAGTGTGAGTTTTCCTCATTCTAAAATCGTATCTTTTTCTCTAAACTTGGTGAGTACTTCCCGAGCCTCTTCTTCCACTTTGTAAAAATAACCTACCTTATTGACGGGAATCAAAGATATCATTACATGAATGGCAAGAGTTATCTACAACAGGTGTTTTCAAATTAAAAGATCTTAAATCTACATCAAAAGAACAACTCGAGGCAGCTGGATGGAAGAAGAGTATCTTTAGACAGAGAAGTAATAAAAAATAATATTGACTTAATATAATAAAAACAAAATGTCTATGCCAATGTTAGCTGGTGTAGGTCTTTTGGTCGTATGTTGTTCGTCCTCCAGCGTAGCGGGAGTGATGATGAATGGTGGTGAAAAGGCTGAAGATGATTCAGGTGGTGGAGGTGGGGGTGGAGGTGGAGGTGGAGGTGGAGGTGGAGGTGGAGGTGGAGGTGGGGGAGGTGCAGGTCCAAGTGGTCGGTATGTGAAGTTAGTGCACACTGTTGGCCAGGATACGAGCGCGGCGGGTAATGACGACGATAAAAATAAGATCCTCAACCTCGCTGAGCTTGAGGTTTTTGCTAAGGGTGGTACCACCAGTTTAGCATCGGGTAAGACTGTAACTGGGACTTCATTATCAGCTGGTTACCCAGGTGCCAATCTTGTAGATGGAAACATGACTAACTTTGCCCACACTTGGGGTCGTGCCGCGAATGTGTTAGATGAATTCTTGGTCGATTTAGGTTCAGTCCAAGAGATTGGAAAGATTAAGATTACAAACCGTACCGACTGTTGTCAAAAACGTGCTATTGGTATCAAAGCGGTAATTCTTGGTGCGGATGGTACGACTGTCATTAAGGAGACACCCGATATTACAACCGAAGCTGCTACATACACATTCACATTCCCTGGAACTGCTTGGGTTTAAATAACTTAAAAACACAATTCTTATCAATAGTAATGACAACTATTGCTAATTTTATGATTACACCAGTCGTGTCCCTAAAGAAGCGATTTGGGGGTCGTGTGGCGTCATCTGCTCTAGATACCCCACCACCCCCAGTTGATACGACTAAACAATGGGATTTTGGTAGTTACTGTTGGAAAGCTACAGTTGAAGCTCTTGATAAAGATGGTCTAGTTGATAGAACATTCATTGGTTATAGTCAGAATATGAACATAACATCTAGAACCCAGGTTGCGTGTGATCGTTACAAGCTACCTGGAACTACATGTGGAGAAGCTCAGATGGCGATGAAGGGTGGTGAATGTGATGAAGTAATTTTTATGAAACCAAAATCTGGAAAACTTATGAATCTTACAAATCCTTATCAGTAACTGAATTCTTTGTTATCCAAGTATTAATTGTATATCTAAATGTTCCATTTAATTCACCTGTATAATGTGGATGTGTCCAATATGGAGGAAATAAAATAGCTTGTCCAGCTTTTAATTTAATGATTGTTTGTTGTTCCGGAAAATGAAATTCCCCGCCTTCGTAATCACTATTTAATGCAATTATCATACTATATAAACGTAATTCACTTGCATTATATGTCGCCTTACCACTAACACCTGCAATACCATCTACATGCTCTCTAGTGGGTCCATGTATTCTTCGCAATTGATACCCTGAATCACCGACAGCCAATTCTGCTCCTATTCCTGTCTGACATACAAGCTTACTTACTCTATTTACAGTCTTAAAAACAATATCATCCCAATATTTATATAATTTTGAATCTTGTTCTACTAGTTTGGATAAATGGACAGTGAATCCCAATACATTTGAACCAGATTTATAAACCTCTTCCTCCTTCGCATTTTCATCTATTATTTTTTTAAGTCCATCCATTTGTTTCTCGTTAATTACATTTTCATATAAGTATATTTGATTTTTTGGTAATAAACTGTCTCTCATAGTTTTCAATTGTGGTATTTTTTTAAATACATTTTCCAGAAAGTGTGTCCCATCCGTTAATACTGATCTCACTTTCTTCACACCACGGGTAAACACCTTCATCATCTCCTATAAAGTTAAGAGCACTTATATCATTTTCGATACAACGATCACATATTCCCTTATTGTCGTCGATGAGGAGACCTATGTTAAGGGCGCGACATATATCCACCTTGTGTATTTCATTCGGTGTATAACTATTTGTGAGGATAACATCATCGAATACATCGGGGAAGTACATATCTATCCATCTTTCAGTTTCTTCACGAGCCATATCTTGACGTCCAGTTACGATATACATTTTGTTATATCGCTCTCTAAGATTATACATAGCTTTTTGTGATCCAATGATTGGTGTAAGTTCTGTAAATGCTTTAGATTGATAAAAGTCATGGACCATTTTTTGTGAGGCTGGTTCATCTATATCAAATATTTCACGGTACACGTAACTGTATTTTGGTCTGGTTATAGTTCGTTTATGAAATCTAGTCATGGGAAAGAGGAATTTTACTAATACTTCATCGATATCAATGGCAACCCTGTTCATTTATTTAGTACAAATATTATTCATAATCTCCAATTAACACACCACAGGGAATCTAAGTACATTTATCGCGGTTCTGCTTGTCTTGTTTGATAAGGCGTTCCATTATACGGGGAAATATTTTCTAAACTTTAAATAGATGTCTTTATTGCCAGTTATAAATCATAGTAGAATGGAACGACTTAGACCCCCAGAAAGTACTTCACTTTCATTAAATGTAAATACATTGTCTGTTATTTTTATCATTATATGTATATTAGGTATGTATAATCGATATATGACTATCAATCAACGACGTGAGCGATATCATACTTGATACACTTCTCGGGGGTGAGGTAAATATCTTTTTTCATGAGACGCTTAAACTTCTTCTCGGGAATTTTCGTTTTAGACATATACATTTTTTTTAACATTTTCATAAATTTTTCACTTGTCTTCATTTCATTACGAAGATCTTGGAAATTACCCCAAAATTCTGTGGAAATCTGGTGAATCAGAACGTATGCATTTCGACCAATGCGACGTTCTGAACCACCCAATAATACAAATGTTGCGGCACTACAACAAGAACCCTGTGCAATAGTGACAACCTTCACCCGGGCCCGTTCTAGGACATTCATCATGTTTAAACCTGAGAAGATATCACCACCCCCACTCATGATATGTACACGAATTTGTGGTTCGTATCCAATAAATTCAGCCGCTCGTTTGAGAAGTTCAATCTCAAGCTTTTTAAACTTTTCAACAAAATCAAGTGCATTTTCACTATCTATGTCTCCATAGAATAAAATTTCATTACCTATAACTTTTACACAATCATTAACCTCTTCAGGTTCTTTATCTTCTTCCGTAGGCATGTTTGAGTTCTTTTTTTATTTTACTCACGTCCCTCTGTTTTAAGTTGTTTCCAATCATAAGATGATTGATCACATCAAAATCTTGTGGCGTGATATTGTAATCGATTAGGGGTTGTAAATCACCCTTTTCTGCATATAACTTAAGTAGGCTTAAAGTGTCTATATCAATTTTGTGTGTTTGTTTGTTTTGTATGTCATTCAATTTATGTAATCTAGCTTTATAATTACCATATTTAGTCCAGCATCTACCAGATTTTATATTTTCTTTTAATAGTGGTTTCCCTAGGGCAGTTTTGGGTATGACAACCGCATTTAAAAGAAAATAAGGCATACAATCCCAATCACCGGATTTATACATATATTGATCACATATATCTGCTATTGTAAATGCATATGTACATTTACATATATCAACACCTTTAGAGTAAATATAATTTTCTTGAAATAAATCCCATATATGACCATGTTCGTGCACCGACTCTGTTATATTGATTGATTCATTACTACATAGCATTTCTTCTGCAAATTCTTTTGGTGTTTTGAAAATATCTTTATCGGATGAACCATCTAAATATGAAAAAAAATCTCTAATATTACCATCACATCTAACAGATGCATTTTTTGATTCTATAGACTGGTTATCACACAATGTAAGTATTTCACGTGGTTTATATTTTGGGACTATGATCGTTTCAAAGTTTGGATACATACACATTTTGGTAGATGTTACTACGAGGGATCCTTTAGAGAGATATTCACCATCTGAAACTTTATTAATAAGTGGTTTGAATTCTAGATTCAAATCTTCTATATATAAATGTTTACGAGAAGTTTTAATAAAAGTTAAAAATGGACAGGAATTACTCATATGATGTTTTTGTAATTCGATACAATTTATTTCATTTAAGACACTGTTTAAAATAAAAGATTTGCCGCTACCAACAGCTCCACACAGGAAAACATTTTTTGATTCACTTACATATTTTTTTAGTAATTCAATCTGTTTTGTATGTAATGTGTATTTAGGTTCACTTTTTTTTTGTTCGATAATTTTAATGAAAGCATCCATTGACGATCTTACTAATCAAGCTATAGATTTGGTGCTTGAGAATGACGCACTATATACACGTGTACTCAATCCTTTAAAAAGGAAAATTGCACCATATGCTATCGGTGTTTCGTTATTTAATCTGGTGATTTTTGTTTTACTCATTCAAGTAACTTTCAAAATTAATAATATACATCGACCAATACCAATACTTATGTAATTATTTATTACCAGATTCAATATCATCTTCTTCAACTTCTTCGACTTCTTCGAGTTGTTCGACCGTCTCGTAAGTTACCACTTCCTCATACTCCTCTGGGTCTTTAGATAAAAACGCGCCAACCTTTTCAAAAACAGTGTTTTTGGTCAGGGCCCTGATAGGTTCCACAGTTTTCGGTAATTTCAGGTGTGGTATAGGACGAACAGATAATATCTCTGGTTTTGTGAACACATTTTCTATTGGATACTCCTTTTCGAAATTCATAAGAATCTTTTTAGGAACAGCGGGACATTGTTCAAGTAAACGATCATATTCAGCTTTACATTCTTCAACAAATTTCAAACCCTCCTTTTTACGTTCTTCACGGGGGAGGGCTAATTGAAGTCTAATATTTCTCGAAAGACTTCCATGACCTAATGCAGATGTTCGATGATTTTCCATCAACTCATTCACCTTGAGGAACTGCATGATCGTCGCAATCAACCCCGCGATAAGATTCAAACCACCGATTATCGATGGTGCTGCTGGTTGAATACTCATGGGTAAAGTACTCTGAGCAAAATTCGCAGTACCTGTGATGGTCGACAGGACAATAACGGGTAAATTAAAACGCAGACTCAATTTTTTATACATCAGGAAGGATCTGTGATGCATATACCTGTAACATGCACATGCCTCACCCCATTGACGTAGGACATTCTCGTGATACTCATTCCACATATGTTCCATTTTAATTTCTTCTGACATCTTATAGTAAATGAATATAATTTTCTGGATACATGTTATATTTTTATTAGCAATACTTATAGTACCATTTACAAATGACAAAAAGAATCTAGAGTTTTATTCGATTCTCATACCTTTTCTATTTTATCATTGGAGTGTAAATGATGATACATGTGCATTAACACAGGCTGAATGTTATGTAACCGGTCAACCAAAAGAAGAAACATTCATGCACCGACTTGTAAGTCCGATATATAAAATGGAAGATAATCAAATCAATAATATTACAAAAAGTATATTTTTCTTTTTGTGGTTTTTTGTTCAATATAGATTAGGACATTTTAATAGATTTGTTGAAGAACTGGGAAATGTATATAAAGCTAAGAGTAGTAAGTAATGTATATGGATTTCAAGATTAGTAACGAAATTATTCGCCTCAAGAATGCCAAGGCGTTGTACCATGATACATACCTGACAAACCTGGAGGAGTTTGATGAGAAAATTGTACGCCTCGAGAGTCAGATTGAGAGAACGACTTCTGTGATGAAGCGTGAGCTTCTCGAGAAGCAGAAAACATTTTTACTAAATGAAATTGAGAAGATTGACAAGACTATGGAGAGTACCACAAAGTTTATTGATAATAAGCTAGAAACTCTTAATAAACAACTAAAGAATATTGATAATGAGAAGAATTCATTTGACTACAACATCGATAAACTCAAAAAAGCTGTTGAAAGGAGGAATATAAATGAAATATTTGATATGTTTGAATGTATTTCTAACGCACTCTGTGTTCTCAACGACGAAGTTTCGCGTACTCCTGAACAGCCCTGATGAATTCACGATCTCTCTTTACTTTAGGATCAACACCTATGAGTACATAGGTCAGTTTATTCGGAACCTTAGGTGTATTCCCCTTTGATTTGGGTACCATCTTTAATTTTTTCCTAGCGTTCTGAACCTGTTTAGCGGTGGGCATTTATTATACCTTAGCAAAATATTTGAATCTATCAAAAAAATGAACGGTATTTCTAAAATTGTAATATACAATCATACATAACGCATCAGCTATATCATGTTTCCTTTCATAAGGAATAACATTAATATATTTTTCAGCGATTGAAACAGTTCGCTCCTTCCTCTGCTCATAGTCTAGATGTCTCATACCAAAATGTGTATGCATGCTCACAGGTGAAATCAAAGAAACCTTGTCTTTGAACATGTAATGTAGTAAAATCTCAATATTCGTGAAACCCATAGGTGGTTGTCTCTCTATCAATATTTTATCAGCTGAGTCGAATATATGTCGATGGTCCTCAACGAATAAAGGAATAAGATCTACAAAGTCATTTGAATGTACATATTTATAATCCCCGAGGCTTACCTTTTTCATATATTCAACTTTAATATCTGTACCGTTATCAACTTCCGCAAGAACTAGACCCATGTTATGATACCCAATATCTATTCCCAGTATTAACATATTTTTTTATTCTATATTATCCTTAAGTATCTTTTTTTTTATGAAGTTTCCAAACTAACGTCTGACGGAAAAAATTTGGAATAGTTGGGGCTCGACCTCGATGTTTTATATTTGAATTGAACATAACAGCTCTATTTTCCAAAGGTTCTATTGCTAGAATTCCATTCTCTATCATAAATTCTGTGTGTCCGTTTGATATATTAACAGTGCTTTTAGTTACTGGATTTAAATAAATCATAAATGTAAAATAATCAATATTATCTGCATCATCATTACCTGTATCTGTATGCCATCCTCCATCTTGACCTATTAATTGCCCATTCACATAGACCATCGCACATTCCCATTTATGTCGGGTGACAGTGTTGATTCTTTCTAATAAATATTCACTGAAAAAAGGTACTTCTTCCAGATGACAATCAAACCATTTATTATTTGATCCTTCATATGACGGATCCGGTAGAGAACTATGTCCATATTTCCATACTGAACCAGACAAATGTTTATTTATCTTATCCATTTCATCTAAAGTTAAAAAGCCATCCATTGTATTCAGTGAAGTCGGTCCAAAGTCGTTTATCATATACAAAATATATTATCTTATTCTTTATATATGAAGAACAAAGTTAAACAACAACTTTTTGTACTTGTTATATGTGTACTTACCGTAGCGTTGGTATATAAATTGTATAATCCAACTGTTATAAAAGTTCCGGTACAAGTTCAACCAAATGTGATAAATTACCCCGAACCCAGAAGAGAACGCGTGAGAGAACCAGAGTTTAGAGGCCCCCCAATTAAACAATATAAACCGGGGTTTACACAACAGATGGGTATTATTACCGGGTCAGATGGAGAAACGTTACCTATATATGGAAAAGAAGTAAGGGGACGACGCGATAGGTATCATTATTACACTACAACAGGTGGGGAAAATCTATACCCTATACCTATCAGTCATAACGCAAGAGATTGTACGGAAGATATCGGATGTGAAGAATTATATGGAAATGAAACAGTTTCAGTAACTGGTAAAACTGGTTCATTTGATGTAAATATGTACAGGACAGATGATTTTTTTTAAGCTGTATCCTCATCATCTTCACTGGATTCAGACATTTTCTTAACGCGTTTTTGTATATCGTTAACGAGCGAACTTGTCTGACTGGAAGAACAACAGCATGACAGAGCACACACAGCTAATACTGGGGGTGGTTTCATTGGCATTTTCATTATAAGCATTACAACAAGCATGGAACAAATGCAAGAACCTACAGTCATTCCAAGTTTGTCATTACTCATTGGTTCACCAGACGTTTTGAATAGAGAGTCAAACATTATAATATATGTTATTATAATATTATAAATTTCTGTTTATAATATCATATTCCCTTGTTATAAATCCAGATTTCCCTGACAATTCCGCCTTTGTGCGCAAAAGTTCAACTATCGTATCTTTATCAAGATGTTTTAGAAAATCCACTTTCATCTCGATGTCGTGAAGTTGATGTGCCTCCCTTTTACCCTGCACATATGGCCACGTATGTTTACGTAATGACGACACTTCCGTCTCCAGTTGTTTAATTCTTGGAATGAGTACTTTACGTATTAAAATTTTCAATTCGAGTACTTCATTCATTTATATTACTTAGTTGTAGTGTTTATAAGCCATGTTATACAAGTGTATTTTGTGACGTCATTTTTTACGATACCACCTCTATGAATATAATTCCAATTAGATGGAAAAAATAAGAGTGTTCCCTGTTTGGGACGGATTCCCTTTTTCATCCAAAATTCAGTGACACCACCATCATCTTCATCCAGTGTGTTTAAATACCACATAGCTGTCACCACTCTTTGTGTGTTGGTATTACAGTTTAAAAATTCATCGATATGCCATGTATAAAAGTCATTTTTTTTCATCCTTTGTATATCGTATCCCGAATCTATTTTTATTGATTGAAATACATGTTCCACTACCTTATCGACTCCCACTAAATTTTCTAAGTAAGTTTTATATTTTTTCATTCCATCTTCTAAATTTTTATGTAACAAAACATCTATTTCATCCCACTCTTTCATACCTGTTATATGCAATATATCAGATTTTCGGATTTGATCATCAACCCTGTTATTGACATTAGATCCATCACCATTACCCACTGACGATTTAACTACGTTTGGGTCATTATCGAATTTTTCTATCATTTTCTCACATAGATCTTTTGGTAAGTGATTGTCGATCTGGTATATAAATTCCATTTATTCTGAAATGAAGTTTATTCTTTATACATTTTCTTAACTTTGTATAAGTATGACACCAGATAAGTGTATTTTTATAAAAAAACTTGCACATGGTGTTCATGATTTGATGGAGTATTCACAGTATGTCAATCAAATTGGGTCAGACCCCCAGAACAACACTGAAAAATTTATAAAGAAACACTTACTCAACAAGAATCGCGATGGTACGTATGACTTTTCGGTTGGTAAATTTAGAATTGCTATAGACATGTTAGATAGTGAAACAATCAATACTATTCTACTATATCTGGATCATCTTACTATAACCATAGACCGTGCATATACAATGACATCACTAAATCCTCTTCTTTTATCTAAAGAAGATAGAGTATTTGTCAGTCTGATTAATGACGGGGACATCGTAACGTTTAATGATTTTCTCATCTATTAATAAATGCGGTATCTAGAATTGAAAAATAAGGCTAAGAATCAGGGTCTTCGTGTAACCAAGACTGTCAAGGGAAAACGCGTTCAGCTCACCGCTAGGGAACTTCGGGCTAAAATTATGATGAACTTTGAGAACAGTGTGAAAAATGCACAGAAAGTTATCAGAGTGTGTCAAACCATAGTAGTTCCAACCCGGTCGGTGGGTGCCCCTCCCCCACCTCATCCTCCACCACCCCAACGACGAGCACCAGTCGTAAATACACAACGCGCGAAACTCATGGCTGAACTGAAAAATACATTAAAAAAGAGGGGATTAAGATAAGTATGGAAGGCACTCTCAGATTGAGAAAAGTCAAAACCCTCTTAGAGACCTGGAGTGGTGAAAATGTGGACGAAGCATACTCACTACTTTGTACCTACGCCA
>Ga0222649_1000544_pt1 | contig 12191 bp, 18 predicted proteins | sample AntAcemetagen337_FD_179865 | JGI IMG/M metagenome (GOLD analysis project Ga0222649, IMG submission 179865) | Saline water microbial communities from Ace Lake, Antarctica - #337 | ecosystem: Environmental > Aquatic > Non-marine Saline and Alkaline > Saline | place: Antarctica: Ace Lake... | reverse complement strand
GAACGCGGGTTTTTAAGGGCGGGCGCGGTGGAGGCAAGACAAGGGCGATTGCGTTGCGGACCGGGCTGAGAATATACCAGCTTGCCGAGATGGGTGTGGAGGGCGTGTTCCTCGCAAGCCGTGAGCATCTTAACAGCTTGGACGAGTCCAGCATGGAAGAAATCAAGGCTGCAATTCTTTCGGAGGCGTGGCTTGCCGATTATTTTGAAATAGGCGAAAAGTATATCCGCACAAAGAATCGTAGGATATCATACGCCTTTGCAGGACTGCGGCATAACCTTGACAGCATCAAATCAAAAGCCCGCATCATTGGCAACTGGACCGATGAGGCGGAAAACGTGTCCGAAGTGGCATGGCGCAAACTTATCCCAACAATCCGCGAGGAAGGACCGGGCTGGACTGCGGAAAACTGGCTAACCTATAATCCAGAAAGTAGCGAAAGCGCCACGCATCGGCGGTTTATTGACGATGCGGCCAGTGATTGCATTGTAACCAACGTCAACTGGCAAGATAATCCATGGTTTCCCAATGTACTAAATTTGCAGCGGCTTGAAGATCAGCGATTGCGTGCCGATACCTACGACCACGTTTGGGAAGGCGCGTTCCTGACCTTGACCGATGCGCAGATATTCGGCGGCAGGTTTGCGGTTGAGGAATTTGAACCTGCGCCCGATTGGCAGGGGCCGTATCACGGGCTAGACTTTGGCTTTGCAAACGACCCAAGCGTGGCGGTGCAGGCATACATCAAGGGCCGCACGCTTTACGTCAGGCGCGAGGCTGGCAAAGTAAAGCTGGAATTGGACGACACATCAACATTCATGGCGTCCAGCATCCCCGACATCGAACAGCACACGATAAGGGCAGACAGCGCCAGGCCGGAGAGCATCAGCTATCTACGCCGCCATGGGCTGCCGCAGATCATTGCCGTGGATAAGTGGCCCGGATCGGTGGAAGACGGCATCGGGCATATACGGGCTTACGAAAGGGTGGTGATCCATCCCGATTGTCCAAACACCGCGCGCGAGTTCAGGCTCTACAGCTACAAGGTTGATCGGAACACCGGCGACATTCTGCGGACGGTGGTTGATGCGCACAACCACTATATCGACGCGCTACGCTACGCTATTGGCCCAATGATCAAATCCGTCGGTGCGCCCCGCGTGCGCGCGCTATAGCACAATCCAAGGCGTTATGTTATAACGCATCAAAGCCACAGGAGTTTTCCAATGCCACGTAAAAATCTTATCATTTCTGCATGGTGAAATGATGACAGTTGTCCCGGCGCGCGTTGATCTGAAAATCTACCAAGGTTCCGATTTTTTGCAAGAGGTGACGTTTTTGCAAACAGCGGGCGGAACGCCTGTCGATCTGACGGGGCTGACCGGGCGCATGCAGATTCGCCAGACTCTGGCATCCTCTGACATTATTATGGACATGACCACTGCCAACGGGCGGCTGACATTCGGCGGCGCAACTGGCGTTGTGACTATGGCGCTGACCGCAACGGAAACGGCCGCAATCCTGACAGATGGCGTTTACGATCTGGAATTTGTGACCAGTGCGACCAGTGCCGCTCGGTGGCTTGAGGGTAGCGTAATCCTGAGCAAAGAGGTCACGCGATGACTGTTGTTGTAATCCAGCAAGCCGCGGCACCTGTCGTTGTGACTGTTGGTCTGCAAGGGCCGCCCGGCGTTGGCGTTCCAGATGGCGGCACCACAGGTCAGGTCTTGGCTAAGATCAACGACACAGACTACAATACGGGATGGGTTACAGGCGGCGGGGGTTCAGGAGTTACTATCGACCCGCAGGCGGGCAATCTCTTAACCACAAGCGCGGCGGGGCTGTTTGTAAACGGCGCGCTAGACCTCGGAACTTTCAATTAGATCATAAAGGATTACACCATGCCATCAGTACAGCAGAAACGCGGACTTTTTGCCAACCTACCATCGTCGGCTCTTTTGCCCGGTCAGATATTTGTCACAACAGACCGGCAAACGGCGCACTTTCCGACCGACGCAACGACAATGGTTCCCGTCGTTCCAGCCATTGATGCTCTTGACGCGCTTGCTTCTGTTGACGGGGCGGCCGACCTTCTCATCATGCATGACGCTAGTGCCACTGGTGTAAAAGAAAAGCGGATCACGTTTAACTCGTTTAAGACTGCGCTTAACATCCCTGCGGGATCGTCTGATGAGAAAGTCTCTGTTGTTGACGGTGGCACAGCCGGCTTTATCTTTGGCACTGACGGCACTGACGGCATCCTGCGCATGAACACATCAATGGCTATGACCAAAGATGCTGGCAACGCTTTTGTCACATTGGCTGTTGAAACGGTAGACTGCGGAACATTCTAAATGCCAGACGTACAGCACAAACGCGGAACCCGCGCTGACCTAAATACGTTGGCCACTGCTGATGGTCTTTTGATCGGGCAGATTTATGTCATAACCGATGAAGACAAATTGGCCGTTGCAAAGACGATTGGCACGTATCAGGCAATGGCGCGCGAAGATGTTCTCACTTCACCCGCAATCAGCAACCCAACGCTGACGGGATCGGTCGTCGAGGACATCTTTGCCCTAACCGGCACAACGCCCGCGCTTGAGCCTGCAAACGGCACAATCCAGACATGGACTTTATCAGGGAACAGCACCCCAACAGACAGTCTTGTGAACGGGGAGAGCATCCTGATAATGGTCAATGATGGCACAGCGTTTACGATCACTTGGCCCAGCGTGACGTGGGTAAACGGCGGCGGGGTTGCACCGACACTGGCGACAACCGGCTTCACGGTCATAAGCCTCTGGAAAGTTTCAAGCGTTCTCTACGGCGCGCTTGTCGGAAATGGTTCCTGATGTTGGCGGGTTGGCATAGCAGGGGGGCTGGTGGGATCGGCGGCGCTGCACCCGGTGGCGGCTTATCCCTATCTTCATTCGCGTATTCCGGCAAAAGCGTAGCTGTTGCTTCTCATACTCATGTAGGCATTTCCGTTAGTTCGAACGGGCTGCACTTGTATCTGACGGGGTGGTTTAACAATTTTTATGGGCGCATATCAAGATATGGTGTAGCAACTGCTTGGGACATATCTACGGCAGTTTCAGTCAACGGCATAAACACAAGTAAGTATCCCTATGGCGGGTATATATCTAATTCTGGAGAGTGGTTATATTTCACAGATTATGCAACCAATAATATAAGAGGTATTAATCTAGGAACCGCCTATGATATAACGAGTGTAGTAGCTGGTCCCTCATTTAGCAGTGCGGCCCAAGGCACCACACCCCTTAATGTCAAGGTATCCCTAGATGGCTATAAAATGTACGTTTACTTACATGCATCAACAACAGTGTATCAGTATTCATTAGGGACGGCATTTGACCCCAGCACTGCAACGTATGATGGGGTTTCTTTAAGCATAGGGTTAGCCTTCGATTTTTCAGCCAACGGGTCACAGCTAATACATGCAGTAGGAACAGATGTTTTTCTTAAAAATCTTTCAACTGCTTGGGACATTTCCACTGCAAGCTCTGACGTAGATAGCCTTTCGCTTAGTGGGCAAATGACGGGCATTAGAAGTGTTAGCATTAGTGATGAAGACTCAAAAATATACGCCCTTGGGACAACCAATAGGGTTTACCAGTACGAAACTGCGTAAGGAGTAACCACATGTATATCAAAATCACAAACGGCACCCCAGCCAAATACACATTGGGACAGCTACGCCGTGACAATCCGCAAGTCTCGTTTACCAAGGACGTACCAGATGAAACCTTGGCGGAATACGGGGTATACCCGTTCCGTGATATGGATCGCCCTGCCCTTGACGAAAATCAGCGCGCCACACTGTCCGAGGCGTTTACGCAGGTGGATGGTGAATGGGTGCGGAAATGGGAAGTGCGGACACTCACAACGGACGAGTTACGAGCCGGAATGGTTTGCACCAGATTGCAGGGCCGCTTGGCTCTGGGCAAGGCTGAAGTAGCCCGCCTCGACGCATTCATCGACAGCTTCCCAAACAACTGGGCATTGCGTCAGGTGGTTGACAACGCCGTGACGTGGCGGCGCACCAGTCAAGATATGCAGATGCTTGGGTTTGCGCTTGGGTATGACGACGAGCGGATGGATGAGACGTTCATCAAAGCAATGGCGGTGGATACATGAAATTCTTAAATTTATTTGGCAAGCGCGAAACAAAGCAGAGTCAGACAGGCGCAGCGCTGGTTATGACGCCCGGTCAACCCGTTTGGTCTGGGCGCGACTATGCAGCCTTTGCGGATGAAGGCTATGCCAAGAACGTGACGGCATATGCTGCAATCAACAAGATTGCGGACGCTGCGTCTTCGGTGAAATTTAACATCTTTCGCGGAAAGCAGGAATTGGAAGCGCACCCAATCCTTGATCTACTGGCGCGGCCTAACCCAATGCAATCGGGACCGGATTATATGGCGGCAAAGGTCGGCTATTACATGATAGCGGGCAATGGTTATGAAGAGCGTGTTACAATTGGCGGAACCGTGCGTGAATTGTATCAGCTTCGGCCCGACCGTATGAAAGTAATACCGGGCGCAAACGGCTTCCCAATTGCGTTTGAATATAAAGTTGCTGGGCGTTGTGTTCGGTTTGACATAGACCCTACAAGCATGGATAGCGATATTCGGCATATGAAGTCATTCAATCCGCTAAACGACTGGTATGGTCAAAGCGCTATTGAGGCGGGCGCATATGCTGTCGATCAAAACAATGAAGCAATGAAATGGATGCAGGCGCTATTGCAAAACAGCGCGCGGCCTTCCGGGGCTTTGACCACAAAAGACGATAAAGACCTGTCCGACGATCAATTCCACAGGCTCAAGGCGCAGATTGACGATCAATACACTGGATCGCGCAACGCTGGCCGCCCGATGCTGCTGGAGGGCGGTTTGAAATGGGAACAAATGGGCATGTCGCCAATTGATATGCAGATCATTGAAACCAAATACAGCAGCGCGCGAGACGTGGCGCTTGCTCTTGGCGTTCCCCCGCAACTGATTGGCATTCCCGGCGATAACACTTACGCCAACTATGCGGAGGCCCGGCTAGCGTTTTGGGAAGATACAGTCATTCCTTTGGTCGAATTGATCGCGGCGGATTGGAACGCGTGGCTTGCAAAACCTCAGGGCGTTGAGTTGCGGCCGGATTATGACCAGATTCCTGCAATTGCTGAAAAGCGCAAGGTAATGTGGGACATGGCAGACAAGGCAACCGACCTAACGATCAATGAGAGGCGCGCCATGAAGGGGTACGAACCCATTGACGGCGGCGATGTGTTGCTGGTGCAGTCGTCCGGCATTCCGCTATCCATGGCGTCGGAGCCTATTGCGCCGCCATTGCAAATTGACCCCGCAGCCATGAAAGCAATTATGTATGGCCCGAAGGCTACTTGACCAAAACCCGCGCAGGGAACAGCGCCGTCAAGTGCTGATCATGCAGCGGATTGAACGCCCGTTTGAGTTGCGGATCCGGCGCGAAATTGCGCGGGCAATGCTGGAAATGGCGGAACGGTTTGCGCTGACCGGCGAAACAATGCCGCCGCGCGACCATGTGGAAAACCTCAGCGCAATATATCAGGCAATGGCGATTGCAACGGTTATGGCGTTCGGCATTCGCATACTCGATCAGGGCAAGGCATCTGGGCAGGCACTGGAAACCAAAGGCTTTGCCGAAACCATGACGCGGCTGGCGCTGGGCTACATCAACAGCGAGATGATGCGGCAGCGGATCACCAACGTATCCGACACAACACGGCAACAAATCGTCAGCGCCGTGGCGCGCGGCTTTGATGATGGTCTAGGTCAATCGGGCGTTGCGGGGTATATCCGCGACCTAATCCCCAGCATGTCAGGCTATCGGGCCGGGATGATCGCCCGCACCGAAGTACATGGCGCGGCAAATTACGGATCGGTAAGTGCCGCGGCGGAAACCGGGCTGCGGCTGCGCAAAGAATGGATAAGTGCCGAAGACGAACGCACGCGGGAAAGCCATGCACTGGCCAACGGTCAGATCGTGGCTCAAGACGAAGCCTTTGATGTTGGGGGCGAAGCCCTGATGTATCCGGGCGACCCCGGAGGGAGTGCGGCCGAAGTCATAAATTGCCGCTGCACAACCGGGTTTATTGTTGACGACTAACAGCCCCTTTGCAAGTTTGCAGCGTTATGTTATAACCTTTGCAAACCATGAGGGCAGCGCATGAATATGCAAACCAAAAACGCGGCATTTGAATTGAAGCGCGAGCCTGACGAAGACGGCAGCTTTGAGGGCTACGCTTCGGTGTTTGACGTTGTAGACCTTGGCATGGACGTTGTGGCAAAGGGCGCGTTTGCAAAGTCGCTTGGATCCGGGCGCAAGGTCAAGATGCTCTGGCAGCATTCCATGTCTGACCCTATCGGCGTGTTTGATGAGGTCCGGGAAGATGATCGCGGGCTATTCGTTCGGGGCAGATTGCTCAAGGACGTGCAGAAAGGCCGCGAAACAATGGCACTGCTGCGTGCTGGCGCTATTGATGGGCTGTCTATCGGCTACCGCGTTGTTGAGGCCATGGCAGAAGCCGGGGGTCGGGTGCGCAAGTTGACTGAAATCGAATTGCACGAGATCAGCATTGTAACCAATCCAATGCTGCCAGTTGCTACGGTCACGGCGGTCAAGTCGATTACGACCGAAAGAGAATTTGAGGCTTTCCTGCGGGATGCAGGATACAGCCGCAAGGAGGCCACAGCGGTTTCGCTGCACGGCTTCAAGGGCCTGCGGGATGCTGGTTTGGATGAAGATATCGGGGCGAAAGCCCTTTTGCAATCTCTGGAAAATCTCAAAGGAGCATTCCATGTCTGAGGAAATCAAATCGGCAGTTGATGCCATTAACGTGGGCTTTACCGCCTACAAAGAAGCCAACGATCTGCGCTTGAAGGAGATCGAATCCAAAGGTGCAGCCGACCCATTGCTGGACGCCAAGATCGCCAAGATCGAGGCCGATATGGACAAGGCGCAAAAGACTGCCGATGAGGCTGTTCTTGCCGTCAAGCGTTCGCAGCGTGTGACCACCGATCAGAACGGCAACGTGGTTGATCTGGACGCCAAAGCCCAAGATTGGGCAAACGTTACGTCCAGCGCATACGGCCAGCGCCCGTTTGATATGACTGCAAAATCCATGGCAGAATACAAAGAAGCGCACGGCATTTATGTGCGCAAAGGGATGGACGCGCTGTCTATGGACCAGCGCAAAGCGCTTTCCGTTGGCGGCGACGCTACGGGCGGCTATGTTGTTTATGCCGATATGTCGGGCCAGATCGTCAAGAAGGTTGACGAAACCTCCCCGATGCGCGCCTATGCCTCTGTGCAGGTGATCAGTTCGGACGCGCTTGAAGGCCTGTTCGACTTGCAGCGCGCCGGTGCAGTGTGGGTTGGCGAGACAGCCGCCCGCACCGAAACATCTACACCTGAGTTGGGCAAATACCGCATCCCGACTCACGAATTGTCTGCAAAGCCCAAGGCTTCCCAAAAGCTGTTGGACGATGCGGCAATTGATATGGAGGCCTGGCTGGCTGGCAAGGTTGCGCTTGAGTTTGCGCTGTCCGAGAACGCCGCGTTTGTGGCAGGCGATGGGGTGGAAAAGCCGCGCGGCTTCCTTTCATACATCAACGGCACCACGCTGCCCGGCACGATTGAGCGCGTGAAAACTGGTGTGAACGGTGGCTTTGCCGCTGCGCCCGCTGGTGGCGACGTTCTGATTGACGCGCTGTATGGTCTGAAAGGCCCGTACCGCGCCAACGCCTCGTGGTTTATGAACCGCGCAACCACCAAGGCGGTGCGCAAGCTGAAGGACAGCGACGGCTCTTATCTCTGGGCTCCAGGCATTGCAGCGGGTCAGCCTGCAACGGTTCTGGGCTATGCCGTGGCCGCGTTTGAGGATATGCCAAACCCTGCTACCGGATCGCTTTCCATTGCGGTCGGTGACATGCGCGCGGCTTATCAGATTGTTGATCGCCTCGGTGTTCGGATCTTGCGCGACCCCTTCAGCGCCAAGCCTTACGTTGAGTTTTACACGACCAAGCGCGTCGGCGGCGATGTTGTGAATTTTGAAGCTATCAAGCTGATTGAGTTCGCAGTCTAAGACCATCGGGCGGGGCAGACTGTCCCGCCTCCATTCAAACGCATGATAGGAGAACCCCGATGCGTGATCTATCCTCTAATATTGGCGTATCGCCAAGCATTGCCCCTGCAGTCATTTCGGCAGGGACTACCAACGGCGCGGGTGTTGACCTGCGCGGTTTTGACAGCGCTGTGGCTGTTGTGGCTGTCGGCGCTATTGCTGGATCAGGCAACATGACAATCAAGCTGCAAGACAGCGACGACAACAGCACATTTGCCGACACCGTTGCAGATGATCGCATCGGTGCTTTTGCGGCTGTGCTGCTGACCGGCACCACCACCGATGTCGGCTATATCGGCGGCAAGCGTTATGTGCGGGCTGTTGCCACGCTGAACAGCGGCACGTCTGTTGCGGTTTCGGTTGTGATCGTTGCGGGCAATCCGCACCGCGCGCCGGTGGCCTAATCTTTGCGAGGGGCTGGGCAACTGGCCCCTTTCCAAAGCATAGGAGACACCATGCAAGTAATCCTGCATCAAGATTATCGGTGCGCCCCTGAAGGGCATACGACGATTGAATATAAGGCTGGTGACACATTGACGGGCCAAGCGGCTGCAATGGCGCTGGAGGATGGGGCCGGTTTCAATCCTGTAGAGGAAACCAAGGTAACGCCCAAACTTGAAACAAAGCGGGGCCTTAAATGAGCCTGCGCGCCGCTGATCGCATTGCATATTATCGTGGATCTGTCATTGAAACAGCCCCCACGGTTGAGCCTGTAACGCTATCCGAAATCAAAGCAATTTTAGTGGTTGACGGTACGGCAGACGACGCAATGTTGACCGATATGATTGCAGATGCGCGCGAATTTGTTGAACACATCAGCGGCATTGCGTTGATCACTCAATCGTGGCGCTTGTCTCTGGATCGGTGGCCTGACGGTGGCACGCCATGGTGGGATGGGGTCAAGCAAACTGCAATTTCTGAATTGCACGGGCGCAATCAAAGCCTGGAGTTGCCTGTATGGCCGCTTCAAACGGTCGACACCGTGACAGTGTTCGGAGATGATAACGTGGGCGTGGTGGTAAACATTGCCCAAATCTTTGACGTGGACACCTACAGCAATCCCGGCAGGCTGACGCTGCGCACAGGGTCAACATGGCCCATCGCCCTACGCAATAGCAACGCCATACAAGTGCAGTACACTTCGGGCTATGGTACCACGGCGTCAACCGTTCCCGGCCCCATAAAGCGCGCAATAAAGGCGCTGGTGGGCTATATGTATTCGCACCGGGGCGACGGGTGTGACGCGGGCGATGCGTATCAGGAAAGCGGCGCGGCGTCCCTTGTTGGGCGCTATAAAGTGGTGCGGATATGAAGTGTTGCGACATCACGGCAGGCATGCTTGCCACGGCAGTTGCATTCCAGCGCCAAGGCGCGGCAAGCAACGTCAATGGCGACATACTGCCCGGCGCGTGGGCAACCATCACAGGCTCGCCCACGCGCGCGCGGGTGAAGGCTGCAAGCGGCATGGAGCGCGGCCAAGTGCAGCGCACGGATGCGGTGGTGGTTCTTAAAGTAACGGTGCGCTATGTTGACGGGCTGCGTGACAGTGACAGCGTTGTGATCCGGGGCAGGCGGCACAACATCACATTTTTGGACAATCTTGAGTTTGCGGACAAGTTCCTTCTCATCTCGGTCGATGGCGGGGTGGCTGTATGATCGAATTACAAATAGAGGGACTGGATAGGGTCAAGGCCGAAATCAAGCGGATCGGCAAAGAAGCAGAACAAGGCGTGGCCAATGCTGTCAAGGCAACGGCGCTGGAGGTCATAAGCGACGTTAAGAAGCGCATCCAGCGTGGGCCTAAAAGCGGCCGCACATACACGCGCGGAAATGTCAGTCACACTGCAAGCGCGCCCGGCCAAGCGCCAGCAACCGACACCGGAACACTTGCGTCATCTACATATTTCACGCAATCCGGCAAGCTGTCGGCAGTCGTCGGCAGTCGGCTGGCCTACGCCTCCTATTTGGAATTTGGCACCACGCGCATAAAGCCCCGCCCAAGCTGGACGCCAGCGGTTGAGGCCGCCGCGCCCAAACTGCAAAAGCGGATTGAGACAGCAATCAGAAAGGCCGCAAAATGAACCCTGTTGAATTGCAAGCGGCCATCTATGCTCGCCTCAATGTGGCGGGCATCACAAGCCTGTTGACATCAAGCTATGGCGTCACAGCGATCTTTAACGAATGGGTGCCGCAGGTGACCGACGCGGGCGATCCGGCTTTCTTTCCATTTGTTACAATGTCATTTCCGGCATCGACGGAATACGACGACAAAACCGCGACGGGGCAAAACAGCCTTGTGCAGATTGACGTATGGAGTCGGGTCAATTCGACCCAGGGCAAAGTCATTGCGAAGGCGGTTTATGATGCGCTGCACCGGCATGCGCTTGCAGTAACGGGCCATGTCACAACTCAGATTGAAGATATGACATTTGAGCGCGACCCTGACGGCATTACTCGGCGCGGGCGGCTGTCGTTCCGAGTTCTAGCAATAACTTAACGGTTATGTTATAACGTTTCAAACCGCATAGGAGATATGCACAATGGCAAAACTAGCAGGTAGAAAAGTTCGGGTGCAACTTGGTACCACGGACGTAGCGGGCGCAATGTCTGACGCAATTACAATCAACCGCGAACCGATTGACGCCACCGACAAAGATGACGCTGGCATCCGGCAATATCTGGCTGAATTGGGCACGTTCTCGATGTCGATGTCTTGCTCTGGGCATCTCGACGGGAGCGTTTTGCTGGTCGCCGCAAACAGCCCCACGATTGGCACCCACGCTATGACGTTTGTGATCACAGGTCTTGGCACCTACGCCGGTGATTTTTGCATCACGTCGTTTGAAGCTTCCGGCGAAGAAGGCGCGGACACCGCGCGGTTTTCTGCCAGCTTTGAAAGCAGCGGCACCGTAACCTTTACGGCTGCATAATGGCAGTATTCCGTGAAATAAGCATTCCGTTTGGTGGCGTTGACTATGTAGTGACACCATCAAACAAGGTTCTGCGGCGAATTGAGATGAAGGGGCGGCGCGAAGATCCGGCCTTCAACTTGGTTGCGGTGTTTTACCGTGCAACAGCTTTGGGATCGGGCTTTTATGACCTATCCTTTGTGCTGGCTGAATTGATCAATGACGCAGGCGGCAAAGTCACGGAAGATGACGCGCTGGGCCAATTCATGTCTATGTCGGACCCTAAGCAATTGGCGGAATATACCGCGCTGATTTGCTCTTGCGTTATGCCAGAGGTGAAGGACGACGCGCCAAAAAAGGACGCAGGGGCGGGGACGACAACGGCGGAGTAATCGCCCCGCTTGATTGGAATGCTTTCTATGGTGCGGCTCGATCTTACGGCATACAGCCAAGCGAGTTCTGGGAAATGACGCTGCCCGAAACATTGCTTGAATTTGAGATGCGAGCGGCCCCGGACAAATCCAGCTTCGGATTAAGCCCGGACCAAGATAATGAATTGCGGGAATGGATCGCCAATGGCTACGCCTGAAATCAAAGTTAAGATTGGTGCGGACACTGCGGGCTTTGACAAGGGCATGAGCGGGGTTGACGCCAAGCTGTCCACATTTGCCAAGGCCGCAGGCGTAGCCGCCGCTGGTGCGGCTCTTGCTCTTGCTACGGGCATGATTGCATTGACCAAAGCGTCACTTGCAAACATCGACGTGTTGACAAAACAAGCGCGCAGCCTTGGGCTTACGACCGAGGCGTTTCAAAAAATGACGCTGGTCGCGGGCGAGGCTGGCATTGAGACAGGCAAGCTATCGGCTATGCTTGGGCTAATGCAGCGCAACATTTCCGAGTTAAATGATGGGACTCAAGCGCAGGTAGACGCCTTTGCCCGCCTTGGCCTGTCCATTTCGGACCTGCAAGGACTGACCCCAGATGCTCAGTTTGAAAAGATTGCGGCTGCGCTGGATAGCATCGCAGACCCTACCACCAAGACGGCTCTGGCAATGGACGTGTTTGGGCGGTCTGGTCGGGAAGCAATCAACATGCTGTCC
>Ga0222649_1000542_pt1 | contig 12204 bp, 24 predicted proteins | sample AntAcemetagen337_FD_179865 | JGI IMG/M metagenome (GOLD analysis project Ga0222649, IMG submission 179865) | Saline water microbial communities from Ace Lake, Antarctica - #337 | ecosystem: Environmental > Aquatic > Non-marine Saline and Alkaline > Saline | place: Antarctica: Ace Lake... | reverse complement strand
TCCTCTGTGGCTCTAGTAATAACTTACCGCATCCGCCACCCGTGAAATCTATACGTGGAGTATTAATAGCTACTGTTTCAATTAGTCCATCAGCATTTACTCTAGTAGCCGTTGTGCTGCGTGAGAAGGTTAAGTCGCCGTCTCCGCTTGTAGGCTTTTGACTAAATAGTTTACTAACCTTGTAGCTACTTGCTATCTGAACTAAACTTGCATCGTCGTATACGTCTATATCATTCAATCTATTTAATGCTGCAACTAAACACGGTCCATTTTCATAAGTACCGCCGTCAGCAATTACACGTTTTTGATAGGCTTTCGCTAATTTTTCGCCTACACTACCCCCAGCATTTTTAAAAACAATTCTCTTACTACCTACGTTATAACTGTTTTTTGAATCGTTAAAAGTAATTCGAGATATTCCCACTAACTTTGATTTTTTGGTAAAATACGAATTATAACTAAATCACTTGCTGTACCGTCTCCATCAAAAGAAACTTGATATTGTGATCTATCCAAATAATCACCCGGCTGCGAAATATTCAAACTTTCATTTTCTGCAAGTTTGAGATTATTAACATTTACGGTGTTAGATCCTTTATTTATAAAAGAAATAGAGATGCAATTTGATTGCACCATCTTAGAATCTGAAACATTAGTAAAATCCGTAATACTTTCTAAAAAAAGATTTCCAGTTGCATTTCTTCGAGTTCCAGACGGTTCTATATAATTTCCCATTTATTCTCTTATTAATTGTATTTCGTCAATAGTACCCCCGGCATCTTCTATGGCCTTTCCTCTGGCTTTGACTCCCCATGGATCGTTTCCCACATCTTTATTAAACCTTTCGTTTAATTTTTCTTGCTCCTCTTCTGTTAGCTTTATCCTTTTCCCTGCTATGTCCCTTTTTTTAGTGTAAAAATAAAGAAGTGCTGCACCTAAGCTTAAGTAAATTATATTTTTTTTCATGATTTAAAAAACACGTTTATTTTTGGTTCAATATCATTTGGGTCTATACTTTCAGTTTTTTTTATAACTTTAGTAGGTCTTAAAAGACCCGGACTTTCAAGACCCGGACTTTCAACGTTATATTTTTCTATGTTTTCAGTGACGTCACTTACGCTTTTTTTGCCTTTAGTAAAAAAATAAAGAAGTGCTGCACCTACGCTAAAATAGATTATATTTTTTTTCATTACAAGTCTTTAAGTTTTGAAATTGCCATATTATAAACAATAGAATTATTTTCACAAAGATTTGCTAGAGCTGTTATATGCTCCGCAAAATTAGGATCGTTTTTCATTAGAATTACAACCGCTATATTAATTTTTATTTTTTCTTGGTCCATTGTTTTGTTGTTATTATTTTCCTTAACTTCCGTGAGCCCTTCTATTGAACCCAATCCAGACACACCTACACTTTGACCGCCGAACATAGAAGTCAATGCAGAAATACCTGCTTGCATCAACGCAGCGTTATCACCGTCTCCACTTTTTAATTCCTTGCGGAGCATTTCCATTTGCATTTCATGTAATTTATTCATTGACGCAATACTGTCAGCTAAAATCTGATTTCTTAAAGTGCTTATTTCGTTATCCTTTGAAGACATTGCACCCATTTGATCATATCCCGCAAATGTATTGCCGATAGAATTTTCTCTTTGTAATTCCTGTTGATTATCTACCGTAAAAGAAAAGTTTTTAGTTGTTGGCGAGTTGCCTTTAGTTTTTCTAAATTCCACACGAAAAACCCCCTTATTATTATCAAGAAATTGCTCCAAATCTTCTTTTGCATCACCCAAAGAATAACTATCATTACATTGGTCACGCATTGGACTACCTTTGGCATCATATATAGTGAAAAAGACAAGTTTGTCTTTGTCCATTAGATCATATAGATATTTTATGTTTGTTAAATTCATTTTTTTTTATTAATCGTACCAAAAACGCAAAACAACCATTACACCGCTTATATCCCCAGATACATTTTGCTCAAGAAAACAATCACTAATTCTATGGTTTCCTACATCGCTATCTATAAAACAAAATTTGCCATTATTTTGAGTTCTATGCAAACACGCCAAAGGAATAGTTACTTTGTTGTCGTTGTTTTTTGCTAAAACAAAAGTAAAGGCACTAACAGCTACAGACTCTAAAACTCCTACGCTTTTACCATCTGGAAGTTGCGAATCAATAATTTGATCGTCACAAACTACTTCGATAGCTCTTATTTTTTTACTGTCTAAAAGTTCATTTCGTTGTAAAAATATACTTTGCAAACCACTTTTTGGAATTAATACATTTACGATTGTACAGTTGTTAGCTACCCTTTCAGTGTAGTCTCTGGCTTTGCCAGTTGCTAGCATATAAGCTTCTATATTACTTATAATACCCATATTTTAAACTAAGTCATAGTAGAAATTAAACACCGCTTTATCCCCATTTGCCAGCTCCAAAGCATCATTAATTTGTATGTAACAAGATGTTAAATTTATAATTTTAGGCTCGAGTAAAATTACAAAGCCCCCATTAATCGACCTTACTAGATCCGTGTAAGGCATTTGATATATGAACTCCACGTTTTGATTGTCTTTTAATGTTACAGTAACCCCCAGACTATCGGCTGCTGTTATTACGTCTGAACCGTCACTTGTCTTTAATAGTTGATCTGCTGTAAAGGCTTCTATACCATACAAAGTGATGTTATTTCTTGACAAATTAGGTATGTCTTCAAAAGTGTATTTTCGGTTAGCCGTTGGAGTTCCTTTAATCGTCGCAGTTACTAATTGACTTTGCTTAATGATTATATTGTTCATTTTATATGAGATATTTTAACAAAAATACAACAAAAAAGGCAACCAAATAAATGATTGCCTTTTTTTATTGTAAAAAATTGCTATTTAATACTAATTTGAATTGACAAGTAGATACCCACGTGCTTCAAAAACTGCATAGTAAGAATTACCAGAGTCTGCCATAGCTACCGAACTACCTAAATCAATATTTAAATCTAAAGTTTGACTTCCGTTTATGATAGTTGGTTCTGAAGGATAGAAACCAAAAAGACCTGATTCAAAACTATCTTCTGTATTTACTCCGGAATCTGTATATCCTAAATCTGTGCCGGTCTGTGTTCTTGGCACACGTCTAAATGCACGTACTGGAAATTGAGGTATAAATACCTTTCTGTCAATAGTGAAACTCAAATCGCTATTGTAAATAGATGATACATTAGCACCATTAGTTCCTGCAAATTCAGTTTTGTTATCATAAGTTAAAATTGGTGCTGTCAACTGATTTGCATCTGTAGGAGTTCCACTATCAATTCTCTTCAAACCTACCGTGAAGTGAGTTATAACAAATTGATCCGCTAATCCAAGTAATCTTTCGGTTACCAAAGGAGTAGAATTCACATTTTTTTGTAATGGAAACTTGATAGAACTTTGAGTTCCCAATAGTACTTCTGATCTCAAATAACTTTGAGATAAACTTGAATATTGCACCCCTAAATTTTGAGAGATGTAATTTTTTTCTGCAATTATACTGTTCATTTTTATTTTTATTTAATATTATGAGTTGTTTTTTTAAAATCTTGTTTCTTGATCAACGGTAAAATCTACCGGAGACATTCCTGTTATGTTAGATTGCATAGAAACAGGAACGTCCATTAATGGAGATCCTAACATTACATTTTCGCCAATTCCCAAAGTATCTTTCATTTCCATAGGTATGATTGATTTAGCTACTCCAGAAACTCCAGACGCTAACATTCCAAAACCTACATTTTTCAATATTCCCGTACTTGTAGCTAATAACAAACCTGCAAATATCGGAATTGCTGGAATTACTTTAGCTATCATTTCGTTCGGCTCTTCTCCTTTTTTTGATAGAAGAGGACCTACTTTATTAACAACGACTTCCGCTACTAAACTTCCAGCACCTAATCCAGCGGCTGCGGTTAAATTTTCTTTTTTAAAAATCGATTTTACTTTTATCATTTTATGATTGTGTTATTATTTTCCCTACTGATTACAAAATTAATACTTTTATTTAGACTTGATATAAATAAGTTCTATTTTTTTTCTTTTGTTTATTTTTTAGTTCCAAAATACAGTGCTGCAAGTATCGCAGCTCCTATAAGGCCAGCCCCTGCCATTGATTGATCACTGTTATTATTATTGTTTCCGCCTCCATCTTCAAAAAATATTGCCTTTGCTGGTTCTGCTGGTATTACGACATCTTTTTTAATGTTGTTTAACAGCGTCAATATGATAGGTGTAAGAGCTCCTATTAATATGGCAGCAGCAGTCACCAAAGAACCCGTTGCAGGATCTACTACGCCTATACCTTGGCTGCTAATTCCTACTATTCCGCTAATTCCTTGAGCTTCCAATTTTGCACGTATTTTTTTAGGTGCTAATTTTATACCTAAAAACCTCTTTGATTTGCCAGCATTGACGGCACTAGTAAAAGAGTCCCAAGAACCCCCTAAATTCCACCATGCGACTCTCCATTTGGCTTGTACGTCCCACCAATATTGACCCATCACTTGCGTTTTTGTAGTCTCCTCGTTTACTAAAAATGCTCGTTTACTTAATAAAGTAGCCATACCCCAAATATTTAATCGCAAAAGAGCCAAAAAGGCACCTCTAGGACCCGATAAAAGTAATGTTTTAGCATTGTGTGCTGCTGGTCTAATTCTGGTTTCAGTATTTACCGAACCTATTGTATTATTATTATGATACATTTTGATTTTGCATTATTTTAGTTAAAAAAATTGCGGCTATTGCCACACCTATTATTGTAGTAATATTTAAGCCAGCAAAACTTAAAGAAGTTTTTTCGCTTTTAGTTTTTATTTGTGCTGCGTTTGGTTTTGGTGCTTGCACTGTTGTCTGTCCAGACCCTTTTATATTACTATACAGTGCGAAACCTTGCATGATTAACCGTGTTAATTGTTCAATGTTAGAAACGGTAAATATTTTCTTTTTGCCGTTTACGTCGATCATTTCTATTTTTTGCGGTGGTATGTAGGTAGGTATAGTATAAGGTATTGAAAAACTGCCAATGCCAGGGCCACAATTTCCATTTAATGGAGAATAACTTCTACCATATATTTCTAGTTCCTGAACGTTCGTTCCTGTAAGTGCTCTTATTTGCATTTTTTTATTTTAAAATTTGTAATTTATATTTTTATCACTCAAAATCTTGTTTAATTTAATCATTTCTTTGTCTGTTAAATCTCCTTGTAACTGAACGCCTAAAGCACCTCCACGAGTACTATATTCAATCCTACGAACTCCAAAGGCTTGTATTAAAGTAACAACGTCTGCCAAGTTTCTCATTAAATTAAAAATCCTAAAAATGGTTTCTTCGTCTGTTGGATTAAATGGGTTTGACGTTAATATAGCTGCATAAATTTGATCGGCCCACATTGTATATTGGCTGTCTCCGTATGTTTTACGAGTTCCCTGCTTCTCCAGCAAAATTAATTCTTTGCGTGTATCTTCTTCTACCTGAACCGATGTTTTGTTTTTAAGAACACTTAAAACACTGCCAAATATTCCGCCTTTGCGAAACAATAAGAAAGCACCAACGCCAACCCCTGCCACTTTTGCTATGTTTATATATTGCTCTGTTGTAATTTTGTCCTTCATTTATCCTTTTTTTAAATACTTGTAAGTATAAGATTTTTCAGTATTAAACTTTTTCCAGACTGCGTCTATTATAAAACCATTATCGGTTTGAATATATACATGTTGTGGTGTTTTATTAGCTGTATAGCTGGTATATGCGAACTTGTAAGGTATGCCCAAATTCTCCAAAATACTGGCTGTGAACATTGCAAAACTTTTGCAGTCTCCTTTGCGTTCTTTTACTAACCTATCCGGCAGCTTTATGTCTTGAAAATGTACGCTATCTTCTAAATAGGTTATATTATTTTTTAGAAAACTCCAGATTCCGTTGCAAATTTCTTTTTCGTTTTTGCCTTGAAAAACGCTGCTTCTTTTTTTTGATTGATCTATAGCATATGGCAAATATTGGTGTATAGCTTTTATAATATCGCTATTCGTACCGTTTTTATTTACAGTGATAGTTTGCCCAGGTCTTATATTTTTAGATAACCTCATTTTCTTAAAAACAAATTTGAGAAGTTGTTTATTAAAGATTTAAACTCCATTATTAATGTTTTAGCATCAAAAGAAGTAGTATTTTTTACTCTTATAGGAATATTTACAAGTCCTACCAAATCAAAACTAATAATGGTATTTGTATCTAACTTTATTATTGGCTCTGGATTATAATTTTTGAAATTTTTGCTAATGTTTTGCATGTTGATTAAAGCCACGCAAGGAATTGTATTTGTTTTGTTTGCTGCAATAACAGAAGATTGATTTATTTTAAAATCTCCTACTTTAATAGATCCTGAAAAAATAGATCCAGTTAAACTTTTTATATTTACGGATTTTGTAGAGCTGTTTACTATTACTAATTGAAAATCAACTTTTATATTTTCTGCATCCTTTGATAACTTTAAATTTTTGGTAGTTATGTCTACTGTATCTACAAACGCCATGTATCTTCTATACTCTACGGCTGCAACAACTCCCAAAGCTCCCAATAACAGTTTTTTATACATTCATTGCAAAAATAAAGAAATAAAAACAACTATTTATAATTGTTAAAAATAAAGAAATAAAAAAAAACTTGTAAACCTTTCTCCACTTCGGTACTTTTGCGTTAAAACGCAATGTCATTATGGAATTAAAAAAAGGTGAATATAAAAAACCAAAAGAACATACGGTAAAAATAGATACGTCTACTCATACAGAACTTAGAACTTTAGCTTATAAAAAATGTATATCGAGGAAGGAAATAGTAAGACGTGCTATAAACTTGTACCGCAAATCTATAATGTTTGAGAATTTAGGTAGTGATTAGCACCATTCGTTTACGAATTTCAAAGTTTCTTCTTTCTCTTTTCCTGTATTGGCAAAAACAACCAATTTTTTAAAGTTCTTATATTTTGGCAATTCAAATATTAGTTTCGCCATAAAAGCAGAGGTTCTCCCACCTGAAAAACTTAGCAAGATGTTGCCCCCGCTCAAAAAATTATTAAAACTACTTTTCTGCATAATTCAAAATTTATTACTATTAAACCGCACCAGACACACAACACGTAATATAAGCCATATAAAAAACGGCTTATATTACCACTGTTAGCACACAATTAAAAAAGTGGCTAACATTATGTATAAAAAATAGGGGTTACAGCGTCAGCACTTCTGCTCTGAAACCTTTTAGATTTAATGTGCAGTTCGGCATACTACATTACAGTTTTTCGTAACCCCTAAATTTCATACACTTATCATTATGTGCAATGGCTACATCATACCTTTTCAGAAACTTTGTCTAACAATTCAGAACGGCTTTTAATATCTGCTCGTTTCTTTACTTCTGCTTCAATATCGCAAACCATTTTTAAATCTGTTTTTTCTTGCTTTTCAATTACTAATTCATAAATAGAAACAAGCATGTCCAAGCCTTTAGGGTCAAATCCATAACCTACAATACCAGTAGCTATTCTCATATAATCAATTTTCTTTTCGTGTGTCATTTTGTTTTTTAATTAAGTTTAGTGCTGATAAACCGCCAAAGCACATAACACGGTATATAATTTATAAGCCAATTAAGGCTTGTTTTTTAATTCAAAGGTTCGGTTATAGGCTTACAAACCATATACTTACCGTTAGCGTTCATTTGCCCACTTTGCACCTTCTCTAAACATTTTCCTAGCCCAATACAATTTACCTTCATCCCAATGCGGTTCATCATCATCATCATCATTATATTGAACTATACTTCTTTTTTCAAGTTCTATATCAATTTCATCATCAAACGAAACGCTAACACTATGTAAAGTGCATGGCTTTTTGGTTTTTGAAGTTTCGGTTTTCATATTAAAAGTTGTTTAAGTGTGAAACTATGTAGCTTTTATCAGGTAGCCACGACACCTTACATTTACCGTTAAAATAACTTACTACATTCATTCTCTTTATGTTTTATTTGCCCTCGTTCCTCACGCAGGCGGTTTTTAAAATAACTACTTACAACACCGTATATAATTAATTGTCAAAAAATGAAGGTTGATAAAATGCTTTCCTTTCAAAATAATCAACTGGCAACGGCTCCAGATTATCTTGCAATCTTTTACTATTTACAATCGCCAACGTCTGTTTTTTTCGTTCGTCATGAACTTTTTTTATAGGTATATTTAAGATTTTAAATTTTCCATCTTTTATGTACGTGTATTCCATACAGCTCATTTTAAACTTACTTTTAAAATCTTCTAAATATTCAATTTTACAAGGAAATCCAGCTTTTTCAAATTCATCTTGAATATAAAACGCTATAAACTCATTTTTCACATAAATACCATCCACCCAATACGCTATAAAATCTTTGATATGATGCGTTTTTATTTCGTTCATGACTTTGCCTACTTCTTGGATTACGGCGTTAAAAATAAAACGGTTTTTTGCAGCTTCAAAAGTTTCGTTTGTAAGTTTTCCTAAATCGAAAGATAATATTTGTTTTCGTTTTGCTAACATTCCAACCGCTACCAACCTTTCAGATTTTTTTAGATTTTTTTCAATCCAGTCTTTTGTTTCTTGCGTAATTAGCAGAAGATTAAAAAGGGCCTGCAAATACGCAGAATTAAGGTCTACGCACACGGCCCCTTGATGATCTTTTGTTTCACACAATCCAAAATCAAAATAAGTATTATCTTGTTCTTTTATATTGTCTTCAATATCTGAAAGTATTATATTTACTTCAGGACGTTTTAAGTCTTTCAGTATTTTTGCGTACCCTATAAATGTTTTCCGTGTTTGCAGTTTGGTTAAAAATTTATACTTTTTATTTGAGTTTAAAGTTTTAATCCAGCTGGAATATTTTCCCAAACCTACATCGATAGGAACGCCCATTTCTATAAAACTATTTAATGTAGTTGGAAAATATCGGTTAAGCTTGCAGTTTACAAGTAAAAGTCTTTTGCTCATGTTATTTCTTGTTTTTTTGTTTTTGTTCCCAGCGTTTTTGCCAGTTTATTTGTTCAGATCTTAGTTTTTTACTTGCTTCGCTTTCAATAGGGCGATCGCTCACGCCGTCAAAATCGTTTAGAGTAATGTCATAGGTCAATGTATTGTTTTTGGCATCATAAATGAGGTATGTATAAGTCTTATACCAATTTTCACCGCTTTTTATCACTTCTGCTTTGTACTCTTCGCCGTCATTTTTCATTAATGCTAGAAGATTTGCAATACTCATTTTTTCATCACCTGCAAAAACTTGCGTACTTTCGGCTTTTGCTTGCGATAGTCTTTGTTCGACTTTCATTTCCGTATTGTCATCAAATGCACTATCCAGTAAAAACTGTTCTGAAATCATTATAAAACCTTTACGGCCTTTATCTGAAAATTCTCGTAACGTCTCCAGATCCATTTTACTAACTTCCTCTTTTATGCTTTTTGGTTTTTGATCCGGCGGTATAAATTCAGAAAAAAAATTCTTGATGTTTGAAACGTCCCGATAACTTATTAATTGGCCTTTATTATTCCTCCATCGTCTTTTTAATTTTCCAGTTTGCGGATTACCTTTTTTTGCTTTTTCTTCTACTTGATCCGGTGTAAGTGTTCTTATATAGTTATATATGTCTTTTTCTTTAATATCGTTTTTTAATGCTCCTCGAGTAATATATCCACTTTGTTTTTTAGATATAAATTGACCTTTGGAATTTCTGAAACGCTTGTTTATTTGAGACATTTATTTTTTTTTGTGTTTAAAAAACCCCCGGAAATCGGGGGCTACAATTTGATGTAAATTTAAAGTTAAAAAGGCAATTTTTCAGATGCAAACTTTTTTTCAATCATTGATATTAAAAAATCGTTTTGATCTTTGTAATCGTACTGTGTGTTCCCGTTTACTTCCACGGGAATTGCAATAGGCATTTCACCGATATTTTCCTGCGTGTAAAAACGTTTAATCCAGACATCTTTTTGCTTTATTACTAGGCCGTTTTTTTCTTTGTCTCCATCCATTTTCATAGTAGGAAATATTTCTAAACTGTCAGTTAAATTTAAGTTTGGAAACATTCGACTAAATGATTTAAAGTAAGAACTATTTAAACCAAAACGGATTAAATAAGAATCGTCTATATCTGTTAACGTTAACAGAAGATCTTTTGTATTTTCATTATAACCTTTTACAAATTCTATTCTTGAAATCCTGCCAGATATACTTTCGAATTGCTCATAATGCTTACCATTTTTTTCAATAGTGGTTCCAGTCTTTAAACTTGGCATGTTTACTCTTCCGTTGAAAAAATAAACTGAATTGTTGTTTTTTTGTGATTTGTTTAGTCCCATTTTTTTAATTTGTTTTATTATTTGTTATTTGTTCCAACCTTTTAACGTAGGCTAGTAAACGTTTATGTGCGTAGTCGTACATATTTTGCGACTTTTGCAGTTTTTTTGAGTGCGGCTTTAGATATTCGTTAGGGTTAATTAACTGCCAGTAACTAGCAGGAAATAAGTACTTTCCAAATTCCCATGCATCTTGTAATTCATATACAGAAAGATACAGATTTAGGCCTTTGTGCTTAAACCATAATTGTTTTTCTGTTGCTTCTGAAATTAAATACTCGTAATCTTCTTTTGCTTGCTCTAAAGTTAAGTTACGTTGCATATTCGTGTTTTTTTCTTTATTCTCCATTATAACTTTTTTCTATTTTCTTTTTTGCCCTAATACTTTCTAACATTAGCATGTATATATTACCTTCACATTCTATTGACGGAAATATTCCATCATACCATACTCTAGAGGCATCTACTGATATTTTATGCCAGTAGATCCACTTACTATCTTGTAAAAAATCAGCATTCATTTAATATCTCAATTATATGGTTAAATTCTAAAACTTCATCTTTGCAAATTTCCATTAAAACTATTCCAGTATGTGACATTCCAACAGCAGAAATTCTACTGCGTAACACTCGAACTCTGTCTCTTAATATAACAGTGACTTTGCTTACTTGGTGATCAGAGAGCGTATGCGAACTAATAAATATTTTTTCTGTTTTTATCATAACACAAATATAGCTTAAAAATTAAGGCAATTACTGTTTTTTTTGTTTAGATACATTATAAATAGTACTAACATTGTGTATATTCCATAGCTTCGCTATCGGATCATACACTTTTGTTAGTAACAATTATTTTTTTTACTACCAAGCCTTACGCAAACATATCTACTTGATTAATGTTTTGTTTAGTTACTATACCAAAGACTGTTTCTAATATTGTTTTACCTACTTCATAATCTACGAGGTTACGTGCTATTTTCGCTTTTGATTGGCTGCCTTTATAATTACCTAAATCTATTTCGTGGTAATTGCACATTTTTGTATGAACATTTTTATTAAAGTTTGAAATTTTAGGATAGTTTTTGTTTTCTTCTATGTTTGGTAAATTAAAGTTTGTCCAGTACAAATGTCTACCTCTTTTTTTTGCAGGTATCAAAGGAGTATAAAATGGAATTACATTTTCAACTACATATTTACCTTTAAAATAATTGTCTAAAAATAATATTTCTTGGTATAATTTTATATCAGGGTAAACAGATGTTGTTGTTTCGTACCTTGCAAATCTTGCCTTGCTATGAGTTGGGCAAGGTGGAGAACTCCAGATAAAATCAAATTCTTTGTAATGGTCTAGTAGATATTGGTGTGCATCTGCTACTATTACAGTATCATTTGGGAATCGTTCTTGATATAATTTTGCTAATTCAGGGTCAAGTTCAACAGCTGTTATTTCTAAATTATCCGCAACTTCATCCCACTTATATCTGTTTCCACCTAAACAGGCGTATAGATTTAATATTTTATATTTTTTCATTCTATTAAGTTTTTTACTATTAATACCGTACTCCTTGTAACACCGTATATAGTTCATTTGCGAAAAGCAAACGAAACCATATACAACACACAAATATAGCTTAAAGAATAAGGCAATTACTGTTTATGAAAATAGATACATTCTAAATTAAAAATATAGGCCTTTCTTATGCTTCGCACTGGCTTAATGCTTCGCTCTGGGCCTGTTGGACCTCCACCCATTATCTAAAACAATTCTAAACTATTTGTTTAATATG
>Ga0222649_1000540_pt1 | contig 12232 bp, 11 predicted proteins | sample AntAcemetagen337_FD_179865 | JGI IMG/M metagenome (GOLD analysis project Ga0222649, IMG submission 179865) | Saline water microbial communities from Ace Lake, Antarctica - #337 | ecosystem: Environmental > Aquatic > Non-marine Saline and Alkaline > Saline | place: Antarctica: Ace Lake... | reverse complement strand
ATGTGGCAAACACGTGCTTGCCTGCCTCTACTATCTTAAACGGCGGTGTGTCTATGTCATAGCTCTTCTGATAGAATCTAAGACAATTAGTTAGCTCTTTCAGATAGCTGACCTCTCGGTATGGCATATAGTGTCTATACGGTATTAATTGTGCGTTCTTAACATCTATTTCTTCTAAATATGAAGGACTTTCAAACCATAAAAAAAATGCTACATTATTTGTTCCACTTGGTAAAGTAATATCTTCTAATTTAATAGTCTGGTAGCTCCCCGTAAGTGTTATGCCTGCGCTATAGTCTGCATAACTCCAATTCGTGGCTAAAGTAGGATTAACACTATCGGCATTCCACGCACTAACTACATCCCTCGTTGGTGCATCGGCTGTACCGTCCCAATAAAGCAACGATAAATACATTTTAGCAGTTGCGGAGCTCTTAACATCTATTGATAACGATAATCTGTTGTCCAAATACTCAGCTAATTCCTTCGCTGGTACTATTTGCAATATTCCGAACTTTTCCGTTGTTAGGCTCTTTAGTTTTATCCCATTATTGTTAGGAGTAACATTCATCTGATAGCCTGAATGGTCTAAATAATCCCATCTATCGGCAAAGAACTCATTGTCTTTCAAAGTAAGTGATAATTTACTCGTTACTAAGCATTTCCCAGTTGCGTCTGTTGTCAAAGACTCATTACTTCCTGTATTTGAATAAGTAAATCTATAATTATCCACTACTGTAATCGTTGCAGTTGCACTATTATAAGTTGCGTCAGCTATACCGTATATTTGCACAATATCACCAGTTTGATAATTATGGAAACGGTCTGTCTCAACTTTAGCTACATTTGATGTACGTTCACGCTTCACAACTCTGAATGAGTTTGAACCTCTCTGCCATATCTGGAAATTCGAGTTTATCAGGATATTATCGACATAATCGAACGCAATTTCTTTAATCACTACTGGAGTAACACCAGGATCAATGTCGGGATTGTGATTTATCCAAATCGTTCCTTTCTTAGTACCACCAACAATCGTTATTAAGGCACCACCAGTCAGCGATTTGTCTAATATCCATACTCCTGATGGATTATATGTATAAATGCCGTTTTCTGTCTCGTCTGTCTGATTTGGGACTAATATCTTATCGCCTTGGACTGGAGTTTCGCCGTCTATTGTCTCAGCTCCTGTCAAATCGTAGTTTTCTAATGCTACATAGTCGCAAACGAATGTTCCATCGCTTACAAAGTTCTGATCATTATTACTCGGAGGATTCATCCCCACAACTCTGATGTTTCTTGTCTTTTGGTACTGGACATCGTCAGTTTTTCTATTTTTCTTGTAATTTGTACTCATTATCTCACCTGTCTCAATGTTACGACTGCTTCTTTTTCGTGACCGACTATTTTAACGCTTTCTATCAACCAATCTGTTGACAAATTCATATCGGACGAACTATTTATTAATGAACTAATGTCTAATGTTACCGATTCACCGACTGGCTTGTATGCTACGAACTCTACTGGTGCTTTTACTTCTATCGTTCCCAAATCAGCTCTTGCAAATAACGTAGCGAACGCGCGAGCCAAAATATAAGGCATTCCAGAATATCTTTGCATATCAATAAACTTGATTTTCAGAGCATTCCAAGGGTTTCCCTCTATTGGCAAATTCAAGAATGGCATTGTAGTGTAATCGAGCACTACATTGCTTATTTCGGCTTTTATTGATGAATGCACTCTAATACACATCTCTTCATCTGCCAAGTCCGTAGGAGTTGCGAAATAGCACAATTTGTAAGCATCAAACGGACGCTCTGGATTGTCTTGTTTCTGTGCTAATCTTATCAAACTTGTCTTTAACTCAGGATAATCTTTTGTGTCAACCCAACCTTTTTCAGCTACGTCAACACTCGGATTATTATGAAACATCGCCTTTACATTATACTCCGATTCTGCTATCGAACCGTTCAGTATGTATTTATGTTCATTCTTATCATCGCCGTTCGTGTTCACGTTCACAACTGCACCTCGCATAGTGCCTTTGCCTGTCTCTAACTCATTTTCGGCACCATCGCCAATTTTCAAGTCTGATATTTCCCACTCGTCAATGCTCAGTCCTGTCACCGCTCCTTTTAGGTTGTTTGCTTTCACGTAAAACGAGTTATTACCAGTCGTGTAATAGCTTATTGATTGTCCCATCCCTTTCATCTTTTCGAACATATCCCAAATGTTCTCATATTCGTACATACCGTAGTTATCATCATTTTCTGCATAATAACCATCGAACCAAACACCAGTATTTTCAACTAATCCGCAAATGTATATTTCATCATTAGGCAACGCCGTTCCTCTCGTGTATAATCTATCGTAACTTTGCTTATAGAACGTTGTCGCAAGCATTGTGTCTGAATAGTATATATCATAGCCTGTCCCTACTCTCATCAACATTTTGTAGATAATCGCGAACACATTTTCTATCATATTATCGTGCTTTGCGTGTGTGAAATAGTGAGCATATACTCCGTTCGTGTTACCGTCTATTTTCGCTACTACTGATGTCAAAGTTGCTACATTGCTCGTAGGTCTTAGATTAATTGCATAATCGCCGCCTGGCAATGGATAAGCTGTTAATTCTATTAGAAAGAGTTCATCTGCGTAAGTCCCCGCCTCTATGTAAACAGCATCGTTTACTGTTAGAGTTCCCTCTGAAAATGATTTAACAGCCGTCCAGATGGGGATAGTATCGTCTACTAATTGCAATATTTTCAATTGTCCACTTAGCACATCTTGATACAAAATATACTCACCTAATGCAATAAGAACACCGTCAACAGTTGTGGAAGTTGGATAGGTCGGATTGTCATAGAATACACGCACAGTAATGAAGTCAGTAACCGATCCGTTATTTCCGTAAACAATATCGTACATTCTCTTAACTTTCTTAGTGTTGCTATTATTAGCTTCCTCTATCGCTTGCCAAGTGATGAAAATAGGGTGTATTGCTTCTGCGCAGATTCTTACTATATCGTGCAGAACTAAGTCGATTTTGTGTTTTTTAACCAAATTGGTGTTGGTTACAATATGTTTTAGGGAAGGGTTTTTCTTCATTCCAAAAGCATTCATTACTAAGAAATTATCAGCAGTCAATTCATCATCGCCACGGTCGGTTTTGATTCTCCAAACGTTAGTTCGTGCGAATGGTGGTACGTCTTGGCGTGTCGGCTGTTTGAACGGCATATATGAAGTCAAATCAACATTAGTAAAAGGATTCAGCAGAATGCTTTTCAAATCGTCTGGCAACATTTCTAAATCAACAGTTATAGCCAAGCCGTCGGGTGCTTGAGCTCCGAAAAGTTCATCATTCATTTTCTTATCAATCGCCCAATCCTTATCAAAAGCTCCGAGTGGGATCTCTACAATTGTAGGGCTTGATAATTCTGTATTGTGATTCGGAATTATCTCTATATAAAAACGATGGCTACCTAAGTAGCCAAGCGTTGTGCGATATATTGTGTTAGTAGGCATAAGTGCTAGTATCCGTAGTTGGGGTTGGTTGTGTCTGTCCTTTTACGTACAGATATTCTAATTCAAAAGTCACTTCTATTATTCCTAATTCCTCGTTCACTTCCTGCGATATTTCGCCATTCCATCTGACTATTGCAGGAATGGAATATTCGGCGGTTACATTATTTGTAGCAGTCCAAGGAGGCAACTCACACGCTTTTATAACTAAATAAGGTTGTCTGAGCATTTTTTCTAATAACATCAGATTATTAATATCGCCCATTTCGTCCAATACCGAACTACTGAATTTACCAGATGCCGTTACTGTGTCCTCATCTATATAGAACGGAAGTAGTCTAATATCTAATACTCCACGTTGCAATATCTTATTGTCAAGCGTGCCGTCGGCTTTGTGTTCCAAATCATTTACGTTTATCGCTCTCGGCATCATTCTTAGTATGCTGAATTCAAATTCACCTTTATCGGCTCCTGCATTCGTAGGATCATCGGGCATATCTGATGCGAATATTTTTAGTTTCCAAGTTCCCATTATGCTAATACCTTTCTGTCTCGTGATTTCATTGCTATTTCTAAATCTTCGCCTTTTACCTTAACATCTGAGTTCAACTCTACAGTTGTTTTTCTACTAATCGCTACTTTCAGTGTCTTGATTTCAGCCGTCATTTCTTGATTTTCCAATCTCATTTGTTTCAATTCATTGGCAATAACTTTCAACTGTTGGTTGCTTTCACTTCGTTCGGTTCTGTCCTTTTGCACCGCTACTGATAGCTTTTCTTTATCAATTCGTCTGTGAGTTTCATCTAAACTCTGTAATCTCTTAGCCAAGTCATTATTGAAATCAATCGCCTTATTATTCGAATCAAAAGCTAATACATTCAAGCCCATTGACGGCATAGAAATTTTATTTTTCAATAGGAACTGAGGTAATTTGAACTTCATAAAGTATTCATCTTCGCCCATTCCTTGCTGAATATTATACTTATAGAATGGATTATTTGCAGTTGCCTCAGCTGTTGCTACTGATTCTCCTTTTTTCAACATCATTGGAATATTATCGCCTGGTCCAGGAGTACCCTTATTAGATTCACTTAGATTATAGACACCTTTATATGCACCACCAATACCAGATTTTGCAAGTGTCAAGAATACATTAGCGGCTGTTATCAATCCAGCGAACGCTATAGCTCCCAAACCAAATGGGAACTCAACATTTGTTTTCACAAAGAGAGCAGCAGCATAAGCGTTCATAATTGCTTGGGCGGCATCTATTGCAGTTAAGACAAGCTTTTTCAAGGTTACATCACCTTCAGCTAATGCTTTTCCCAAACTTGATGATATAACAGCAACTGCTAATCCGTAAGTTGAGCTTATAACATCAGCTTGGTTATCCATCGCCTCAACTTGCTTCGCGATTGCGGCTAAGAACAAATCACTTGATGCTTTGAATGATTGAGCTAATGCTTTTTGCAGACCTTGGATTGTAGTATATTGTTCTTTTGAGATGTCCTTTACTTTCTCAGACTTCTCTTTTTCTAATGCAACAATTTGACTATTGTACTGCTTAGCGTCTATTATCCCATCGTTGTAATCTTTTAATATCGCAGCTCTTCGACTATCTAATTTGTCGATTTCCTGCTCAATTGCTTCAACTCTTTCATTGCCAATTTCAACATTTTTGAAGGCCTCACTTAAAGATTTAGAAAATGAGGTTATTATACCGTCAAAACTTTTACTATAAGCCAAAGCAGCCAACTCAGCAGATTGCTTATTCAATTCATCTTGAATCTGCTTAATTTGTTTGATTTTTTTCAGTTTTTCGTTCTGTAATTTCTCTTGTTCTACACCCTCTATGCCTGTTATTGCAACATTCAGCTTTTCCAAATCCTGTTGATACGCTTTTAGCAAATCCGTTTTCGGACGAATTCCCATATCAACCTCAATTTCCAATCTTTCCCTTTGCAGTTCTGTGATTGTTAATTGCACCTCTCTTTCAGCTTTTCGCTTATCTATTTCAATTTGGACTTCTAATTTTTCAATAGTTTTAGATGCAAATTTTAGATCTGAATTCAACTTATCAAGCGTTTCTTTCAAATCAACTCTTTCTTCAGTAGTTATCTGGATTTTCTTACCTGCTGCATTCTTAATAAATCCATCTTTTAGGGATTCTTCTATCTTATTTCTGTAGTCCTCAAGTGATTTTAATTCACGCTTTTCTTCAGCCAAATCGTCTTTAGTATTTTTACTTCTTTCTTCCTTGATTCTTGAAATTTCATCTTCTATTTTCGCCATTCGCAATAGTTCATCGTTGCTTTGTTTCATAGCGTCGAAGTAATCCAGAGCCAATTTTTTATTTTCTTTGTGGGCTTTTCCTTTCTTCTCAATCGCTTTCACTGGTTCTGGGTTTACTAATTCTTTATTCAAATCTTTAGTAGTTTCCGTTAGTGCTTCGGTGCTCGTAGAAACATCGTCAATCCCTTTTCTCAATTTCTTCGGAGCTTCTGGACTATCTGAGATTAGTCCTAAGAATTTACCAACGGCTTTAATTGCATCGAATATTACTCCCGCAAATTTCTTTATTGATTCCCAAACCTTATCCACAATCTTTTTGAAACCACCAAAGTTGTTATAAGCATAAATTATAGCAGTAACCAATATCCCGATTACAGTAATTATCAACCCAATCGGATTATCTTTCAGCGCCAAATTCAAACCTTTTTGAATAGTAGTCCAAACTAAGGTTGCTGTTGACACTGCTTTATCCCAAAATAATTTCGCTTTAGTAATAGCTGTATTCTTAATCAAATTTGCATTACCAATTGCCACTGCGGCACTAAATGCGATAATGAAAGGAAGTCCAATCTGTATTCCTTGGAATAAGAAATTGAAGCTACTCACAACAACACCTAATGTAGTTGTAATAACAGTTAATATAGGCCCAATTATAGTTAATAGACTTGAGAAAACTGGTTTCAATAGTTCAAATAAATTTTCTACAATCGGTACGATATTGTTAAATCCATCTTGGATTAATGGCAATAAACTTGCAAGGATTTCATTAACAAATGGTAGCAATGAAGTGAATACTGTATTAAATCCAGCTTGTAAATTATTCCCAACCAATGCCATTTGATTATCTAATGACTTGAATTGAGCTTCATAAGCTGATGTTGATACTCCTTCCTCAATACCATCCTTTATGTTTTGGAGTTGTATATTAGCACTTTCAGCGTTCTGTCCAGTGAGCAATAATGCAGCACTTGCCGCTTCACTTGAACTGAAAACCTGAGTCATTGACTTGCCTGATGCAGTTGCCGATTGCTCAATATCTTGTAAGGTCTTGGTTAATCCTTGCTGTTTTAGAACTTCGCCAATATTGTTCTCAGTTAAAGATTGTTTCACACCGCCAATAGTCACTGAAACGCCTTTCATAGCTTCTTGTAAATCTTTCCCTGGCTTCTGCAACTCAATTATTGCCGCTCTCAATTGAGTAGTTGCTTGAGCCGCAGGAACATTCTTAGCCGTCATTTGTGCAATATTACCAGCCAACTCTTCGAACTTAATTCCAGCAGCAGCAGCCGCAGGTAAAACAGCAGAAAGCGATGCGTTCAGTTCGGGGAATGTTACAACACCATTTTTTACAGTTCCAAAGAATATATCTGATACACGCCCTGCATTTTCGACACCTTGACCATAAGAGTTCAAAACACCTGTCAAACCTTTAACGGCATCAGCAGTTGTCGCATTTCCTGCTACAGCTACCTTACTCGCTTGTTCTACGAAACCGACTAATTGCTCTTGCGTTCCTGTTATACCTGCGGAAATTGTATCATATAAACCAGCGGTTAGCGAACTTGCTGTATCAACTGTAGTTTTAGATAATTCATTGATTTTTTGGCTTAGTGCGTCAACATTCTTAACACCAAGAGATTCCACGTTCTGAAGCTGAGCATTGAAATCTTTGAATTCAGTTGTTGCGCCTTTTACTAAACTTGCACCAGCAGAGAAAACCGCAAATATCGCAGCGCCTGCTAAGAAACTCTTTGCGCCTGAAGTGAATGACGAACCGAAACCCTTTCCTGCTTCACCACCGACTTTGTCCGCTTGTTTAGGTAAATCCTTGAATGACTCCTTAACTTCCGAATCGTCCACCTCAATGTCGATTTGCACACCGTTTCCGAGTTGCTTCGCTATTTTATCTTTCAATTCTTTGACTTTATTAGTTACAATATTGTCTTTCAGGATTGGGAGTATATCTATATCTAATGTTAATTTTGCCATAGCTTTTATAAATAGAAAATGCCGAACTCTAGTGCTCGGCATTTTTGGTTTCTGCATGATTAATAGCCGAATCTATTGCATACAATTTTACGACTTCTGAGACTGCTACATCTTCGAGCAATCGTTTATATTCTAAATTGTTTCCTTGCGATAATCGGCGCGCCATCAGTTCGAAGTTTTCTACATCGTAGCCGAGGAACATCTCAGCACCGTATGGCTTTTCATTGTCTTCATTGATTTGGAATATTGAATAATTCTTCGTTATCTCTTCTAATTCTTTAGCGTCACATTCCAACTTTTCGAAAAAATTTGATTTTTTCCATCCTCAAATTTTCTAAGTCTTGATTGTTCCAAAAGTCGAATTCCAAATCTTCTTCGTCTTCCGATTCTACAGGAATAGTTGTATATTCATTTGGAAGTGATTCCAATTGTGCAATCTGATAATTTTTCATCTTGCCTTTTTTAGCAATCGTTTTTTCAACGTCTATTATGATTCTCATTTCCTTGTAAAGAGTATCATTCTGTTTTTCAGCTAAGACTTCGTTCAAATCAGTTACAATTCCGAATTGCTCAACTGTCAACTCATCTTGCGCCGCCATGACTTGGTCGAAATCACCGTCTTTTGCTTTTTGAAGTTCAAAAATTTCTTTGTGATCTTTCTGCAAATCCTTTGAAAATTGCATCTGATAGATGCTTAATATTTTTTCCTCTTTCTGCAATTCCTTGCGGACAATATTTGAAGCAGGTCGTAAATTTACTTCCAACTCTTCCAACTCGCCTTTTGGATTCATAAAAAGGAGCTTCATTTTCGCTTGCATATCAAAACCTCGGCATATTGTTTACTTCGCAGTACGCATTTGCTATACTTTGAAGAATATCTTCGCTTATAGCTGGATGATCGTAAAGCTTCGCCGTTGGTGTTTTCTTTACAGAAAATAACAATCTCGCTTCATCATTCGTGATTCTGTTCGTGTTCATAGCTACTCTTGCTATTCTTGCTAATGCACTTCTGCGAGTGTTAGCGTTCAGCTCTTCGTTCGGTTCTGGCTTGCTGTTTATGTTGATTTCATTATTCGCATTGCGGATAATTTCATTCACAATATCTCTTCTGTCTTCGTTGAAACTGATTAACTCTTCATCAGCTTCGTAGTACTCGAAAGTAACTTTGTTATTCACGATTGAAATTCTTTTCAATCCAGTTTTACCACCTTCCAAATCTTTCAATAAGTCTTCAAGCTCAGGAGCTTTAAAACTTTTGAAGTCTTCTTTCGGCTGTCCCGTAAGTAATACTATTTGTTTTATCAATTCGGCTTTTGTAGCCATAATGCACCTCATTTTGTGTAATTAAAAAATTATATTAGTGTCATTCAAATCCCTGCCCTTGATGGTTGGACAGGGTTCGAATAATTATTCCTATGCCTCAGCAGCAAGTGCCGTGTGGAATTTGAATTTCCCTTCGAGCAATATGATTGCCGCCGTTTCTACTGCAAAATCGACAACAGCAGGATTCCAAACTGATTTAGCACCAGCCGCATCGTGTATTGTCAAATCTTGCGATGGTTTGATCTGATTGAATTTCAATGTCACATCTTGAGTTTTCTTTGCTTCAATCCCGAAACTCCCAGAACTCGGATCCAAGGTTGCCAAGAATGATAGACCTAAGATTTTACCAGTGTCCGCATCTTCCGCACCGTGCACTACTACCAACAAGCAATCTTCACTTGCTGCTGCACCACCACCGCCAAACTCATCGCCGTGGAACGCTGTGAATGGTGTAGCACCTTCGGATGCGCCTTCTGGCTTGTATGTATTGATGAAGTCAAGGATTGCAGCACCCCAAGCAGCACAAAGGAAGTCAACTTGATTTGAGCCGTCCGCTTGTGCACTTACATTGATAGGGCCTATGATTTTTGAGATGAATTCTGCTTCTGCTATTCCAGCAAATTCAGTGTCACCTACTGCTTTCGGTTCTAATATCATCGAATGATCAGCTTTTACTCTGAATATTCTTACTTCTTTATCTTTGGAGTTCGTTCCAAACTTTACGCCTTGTGCCATGACAAAACCTCTTTTAAATAATTAATAATTTTTACTTTCAACTTTTCCCTATTTGCTACCCTTGTCAAAGGGGCTGGGGGATTACTTTACATTTCCACGAATCAGATAACCAAGTCCGAAACTCGACACCGCAATAGCTGGCTTTATGTACCACGCTTCGGGCGTTTCAATCGGTTTGTAGTAAGTATTCAAATTCTTTGTTACTACTTCCTTTGCTGCCAAATTCAATTCCAATTTCAATATCAAATCTTTTACTGATGCTAATTCTATGTAAACCGAATCGCCATCTTTTGTAATTTCATTGTAATACTTGATTCTCTCGAATCCGTTCGCTATCAAGACTTTCTGTAAGCTGTCATATTTGCTTACCAAATTTTCTATTTTTCTTCTATCAACTGAGTCTGAGTAAATTGTATCAGTTTTAAAGTGAACTACATCTTTGTAAACTATCTTTTCGAACTCAATTTTTTCAATTTTTAGTACTGTGTCTGTAACTGAAACAGTGAAATTTTTCTCTATGATCGGGCGAATTATTTGTTCGCCTGTCGGTCGCAAAAACCATCCGACTATAACACCGATTACGAAAACCAACGATGCAATTATAAGTGATGATTTTAGTTGCATCCCGAAAACCTTTTTATAATGCTTTCAGAACCGTTATAAAACTGCGTTTCTTCGTCTCGTCTTATCACAAGTCCACGCAAAACACGACCACCTGCGTAGATGTACAATTTCATTTTATAAGTAACAAGTGCATCGTTCCCAGTCCGAATCCCTCTCAATAAATCGCCTTGCAATCTATAACCTAAGTTGAAAGTGAAACTAACTAATGCGCCGTATTGATACCATTCGAGTACACGAGTTGCTTTTTTCCAAACGTATTCTTCAAATCGCTTTGCATCTTTTCTAAGTAGAGTTTCGCCTTCATCTTTCGTTATTCTCATTCCAATCCGTGCCGTTCCTGTGTGTCCATATCCGATAGTCCAAACACCAACGGCATCACGATAGGCATTGTATCTGAATCCCTCTTTCGACTTGATGAAATTCAGAATTGGCTGTGCTACCTGAGGAACTAAAACCGTCGGGACGTTCTCATTTGAACGCCCTTTCAGGTCGGAACTACACAACATGAGGATTATGAAGCCAAAGATTAATATGAAGTTCAATTTTTTCATTACATTTTTCCTATTCTGTCATTGCTTCGTTCACTGAGCCTGTCGAAGTGGTCGAAGCATTTGAGTAAGTACACTTCGACAAGCTCAGTGAACTTGATTTTTTACAATTTATCTGCTAAGTAAATAATAGATCCTGCTACAAAAACAGTAGCGAAAATGACCTTTAAAACACTCATTTTTTCTTTCTGTACATCAGCGTATTCTTTCAAATTATTATCGTCTAATCTTCTATCTCCGCTCCAATTCCACTTCGTGAATCCGAACGCACATAAACCTGCTACAATCACAAAAAAGAACATCATAACTGAAGTGTGAAATATCGTCTGCCAAAAACTCGTTGCTTGCCTTGCACCTTCCAATTTCGTGAGCTTACTAATCGCAAAATTCTTGACATCTTGCGTTGCTGTCGAGTCTTGGATAATAGAATAGTAAGGGTTCATTGTCAAATCAAGCTGTGTTTTGTCTGATTGAAATTCGCCTAAAAAATACAAGCTCGTGATGATTGCGAAAACCAATACTAAGTACCTGCTAATCGCACTCGTTACATCTTGTTTGTTGATTCCATCGAAGAAATTCATTATTTTTTTAGTCATCTTTAGGTTCTCCTTTAATCTTTAATTGCCATTCAACTTTACTAATTCTTGAATTATGACCTTGGACAGTTGTGTCCAGATCTTGCAGTGTCTTATCCAGCTTTTCTACAGACCCTCTAAAGTTAGAAATAGAATCTCTAATAAGCCAACCGATTACTACGGCAACAATAGTTACTGCGATATTTAAGAATTGTGCTATTTGGTCTGTCATAGTCGTATTTTGAAATAAGTTTTTAAAAAATTACTTCCCTTTTTCAGCAATCTTAATTTTCTCTAATTCAGTCATATTGTTTTCAGCTTTTATTAGAGCTTCCTCTGTGTTACTATCAATCCGTGCTTGATTTCGTTTAGTTAGCAATGCTTTGTATTCAATATCTGTAAGAGTAGTAGCAACTTTTAGTTCTATTTCTTCAAAGTGTCTTTGTATCAAGTAATCAGTTTCTTTTAAGTAAGAATAAGCTGTGCTTTTTGCTTCATTGATTAGTTGCTCTTTTTTACTTGCTAATTTTTCAGCAGGAATATCTCTTTGTGATTGTACTAATTCTGCATTTGCTAATATTTGCTGTGCTTCTTTTTTAGAGTTAGCACCAACAATAATTT
>Ga0222649_1000537_pt1 | contig 12250 bp, 14 predicted proteins | sample AntAcemetagen337_FD_179865 | JGI IMG/M metagenome (GOLD analysis project Ga0222649, IMG submission 179865) | Saline water microbial communities from Ace Lake, Antarctica - #337 | ecosystem: Environmental > Aquatic > Non-marine Saline and Alkaline > Saline | place: Antarctica: Ace Lake... | reverse complement strand
AGTTTGGAGAGATTGGAGGGTTTAGAGAGATTGGAGAGTTTGGGGAGTTTGCAGAGTTTGGAGAGTTTAGAGAGATTGGAGAGGTTGCAGAGTATCACATACTCTAATATATCGCGAGAAAACGTGTGACTACAGGTATGAGATATAATATATTGTGACCCTCCTTATGAAGATACTGGTTGATACTCTATATGATGAATAGATTATGATAAATTTTGGCAGTTTGTGAGAGATTGTCCGTATCCTTGTTATGTTTCTTGATATAAATGACCATCAGACTTGATACAACACAAAACAACAAAAATACAAAATCTTTCAAAATCAAAAGATAACTCAAAGCAAACAGAAATAATATTTTATAATTGAAAATAGTTTTTATTTTACGCGATAAAGATGCAACAGTATCGGACGCAAAACATTACAAGATGAAATAACGCAAAAGAGTATATAGTTCTCCACCATACTGGCACAGCACCGTGAACTGCAAAATGAAATATCAATGCTTGCTTGTATTGAAAAGCATCTTTTCATTATCTTGTGGACGAAAAATGATTAGTCTATAAATTCAATAATCATGACGCGATCCTACGACATGCTGGCATAAGTACTCGAGAATGAAAGACAAATCTAAATGCGTACTCTATTGGGATTGAAACCATATGACCTGGCTTCTCAAATATACAGAAAGACGCAGTAAAAACACTGATAATGGCTATAATGAGTGAGGAGGGGATAAATAAGAGGCATGTAATACGTCATGCGGACATTTCCCCCAAACGCAAGCGGGACATAGCCCCAGAATTCTATGCACCGCTCACCCGATCCCAATATCAAGACACTCTTTTACCCTGACCCGAAGAAATGACAGAAAGCCAAAAAAAAATGCTTATTATCTCACTAATGAATTTGAATAGCTCCCTGCATCCAGAAATTGAAAGCAAGGAAATCAAGGACGCACTAGAGAAAGTCAACCAATTATTCCGCAAGGCGTGATTTGACAACAAATAAAAAAAGAGGGCTTACGCTCTCTATTTTTTTACTTTATTTTTTTGCTAATGTCTCGCAAGCCAGTAAAAATGGAAAACGCTCACATATTCCCACACACACGTGGAGGAACAACAAACGAAGTCAATATCTGGCGTACAGATTCCACGACACACATGGCGTACGATAGGCTCTATTGATTACTGACCCCACTTGAGAGTCTCGACGCTCATCTAAACACTATAGGCAAGACACTTATTAGGGAAGTACGTAGCCAGATACAAGAAGTGATCCGAGACAATAGTGATAAAGGAGATTGATATATTTATGAGGAGGGTGTTCGGAGAAAGAGCTAGTCTATCATTCTAAAAGGTCAGGATGTTCATATATGTTTCATATTATTTCGCAACACTTAAATCAATCGCATCAGTCCTGATGTTCTGTCGTTTCTACGCGAAATCCTGCATGTACAGACGACGTGGTGTAAGTTACTTTTCATAAAATTGTTTTTCTCCTCTTATGAAAACCAAATGTTGTTGTTGTTGTCTTAATAATATCACCCTCATATATCTCTACTCAGTTTTTGTCTTTGAGTCAGGTATATTGACCTTTTGTACCTTTGAGTATGGGTATATTGCAGTGTCCACCATTTTGGTCTACCAATCTTATCATATCTGGGTGCGTTTCTGAATAAGCACAATGTCAATTACAACATTGATAAAGGTCTCCATATACAAAATGAGTATCTCATTCATCGTTTTTACTTGCTAGTCATCTAAATTTTATGTCTCTCATAAGTAATTGTAAAAGATAAAGATTAGTCTTTTTTTGTGAAAAAATCAAAAATATAAATAAGAGCGGCGTAAAAACACTCAAAAAATATCATTATCAGTAGTAATTTGAAAAAATAATCTGAGTACGAAAAAACTTCAGAATAGGGGAAAATAAAAAAAAATGATGCCATTGTCAGGAATATCTTTAACGCTTCAAAAAATATTTTCATAAGTAATTGTAATAAATAAAAGCTATCTTTTGATTATATGCCAGTGTGGGTTGTTCTATCTGCTACTTCATCGTCATTACATCTCAAGATACTTGTTCATCTCAAGATACTCTTGCCTCTCAAGACGCTCTTGCATATCAAGACACTATTGCATCTCAAGATACTTGTGCATATCAAGATACTTGTGCATTTCAAGATACTCGTGCATCTCAAGATACTCGTGCATTTCAATATACTCGCGCATCTCAAGATACTTGTGCATTTCAATATACTCGTGCATTTCAATATATTCGTGCATTTCAATACACTCTTGCATTTCAATGTACTTGTGCATCTCAAGATACTCGTGCATCTCAAGATACTTGTGCATTTCAAGACGCTCTTGCATCTCAAGATACTCTTGCATTTCAATACGCTCTTGCATCTCAAGATACTCTTGCATTTCAAGATACTTGTGCATTTCAATGTAATTGTGCATATCAAGACACTTGTGCATTTCAAGATATTTTTGCATCTCAATATACTTGTGAATCTCAATACACTCTTGCATCTCAATGTACTTGTGCATTTCAATGTACTTGCGCATTTCAAGATATTTTTGCATATCAATATACTTGTGCGTTTCAAGATACCTCTGCCTTTCAAAATGTTTGTGCATCTCAACCAACTCGTGCATTTCAATATACTCTTGCATCTCAATATACTCGTGCATATCAAGATATTTTTGCCTTTCAAAATGTTTGTGCATCTCAACCAACTCGTGCATTTCAATATACTCTTGCATCTCAATATACTCGTGCATTTCAAGATATTTTTGCCTTTCAAAATGTTTGTGCATCTCAACCAACTCGTGCATTTCAATATACTCTTGCATCTCAATGTACTCGTGCATTTCAAGATACCTCTGCCTTTCAAAATACTTGTGCATCCCAACCAACTCGTGCATTTCAATATACTCTTGCATCTCAAGATACTCTTGCATATCAAGATATTTTTGCCTTTCAAAATGTTTGTGCATCTCAACCAACTCGTGCATTTCAATATACTCTTGCATCTCAATGTACTTGTGCATTTCAAGATACCTCTGCCTTTCAAAACACTTGTGCATCTCAACCAACTCGTGCATTTCAATATACTATTGCATCTAAATAGACCTCTGCATCTCAACAAATCCGACAATTTCAATCTTGTGATAAATTGCTTTCTTTTTCTATCCGTCATCACAAATCTCACTCTTTTACATTCCAGAAACCATTGATTGCCTGTATCTGGTAAAGAGCAATATCTCATACTTTTTTTGTTTTATCCGTTAGTTTGTATTTCATATTAGGTAAGGAAATAATATAAAAACTATCTTTTGATTATATGCCAATGCTCACGACTTGGCACACTGCAATCTTGGTGGGGATTCTTGAATCACATATCGTATCAATCTGATTCATATGCTTTCAATATACTATCTATAAATCTTTGGTATTTTTCACTTCTCTCTCATCAATAATACCGTAGTATTTTATGATCTTCTGTCCCCTGATATGGCATTTCGGAGTCAAATATTGCGAAATTTATGCTATTTGTTCAAAAACTATAAGTAGATATAGAGTCATGTCTAGAACTCATACTATCAAAACTTGTTCTATCATACTTCTCTTGCGATGTCATTCAGTCAAGAAGTGTTTTATTTTCTGGTGTGTGTTGCATTTGTGATAAAGAAATAAAAACTACTTGTTTTCTGGATCTTGATCTCATGGCACACAAGTACATCATGTGAAAGGAGATCAGCACTTGTTGCATCGTGTAAAGTTTTCAAAAATATCTACCGACTGGTTATCTAGTTCTGGTTTGTTTTTTTCTGTATTATGGTTTTCTTGTAATTCCATGTTATGAATTGATAATAGATAAAACCTCATTTGTTCTTTCTTTGATACTTCCTCTCACTGTTTTGAAATCAATGCCTGCGTATTTGTATTCTTCTATTAGTTGCATCTCAACTTGTTTTTGGAATACTGGATCAATAAATCTAATTCAATCATCTTTGATTTTAAACTGTCAGCTCTCAAAAAGCAAAACCTCATCGTATCATTCGTGAGTATCCCTTAGGTGCTGTCTCAGCGTTCTTCGCAAATCTTTACAAACAAAATAAGTGAAAGCTACATTCCTATGACAAGATCAATCAATCAAAACATCGTGCAAGTTTTTCTCTTCTGCTCTTTGTTTTGCATATACTTGCGTCTGGAATTGTACTTTTTCTTTGTGTGTCATCTCCTGGGGGGTCTTGCCAAAAGCAAGAATAACATCGCGTGCCACTTCTTTGATAGTAGGGAATCCAGTTTTTGCTATTTCTGCTTCTACTGACGATTTTCATACTCAGAATGTTCAATCTATTACTGTTCTCATGGGTTACTAAGAGATAAAAACTACAACTTTCTTAATAGGCTCTCAATTTGAGCTTGAGCATCTAATCAAGACTTTGGATTGTATCAGTATTTATTAAGTGTCTTGATAGGTACTTTCAAAACCTCTCTATCCTCTATACCGAACAAATTTCCTATCATTTGTATATTGTTTTTTGATAGTTTGGATACTGGTACAGACTGACAGGAATAATGCGTATAGCTTGTTCAATCTAGGTATGTCGGAAAATCTCTCATTGTCTAAGATAAGTTATTAACATAAAAAACAAGATCTCTTTTTGTTTCAAATTCCCTTTCTATCCCATCATTTCAAACAAATTTATATTTTTCTTGTCAATAATTATGGACATGAAGTCCAGTTATTTCCTCAAATATATCGGCATCAAAATTTGGTAATGCAAATGTTTTCATTCTGTCGGCATGTTTTGCATTGTCTCGTGCTTTTTTTCGATAATGTTTCATATCTTTTGAGTTTTCTGTCACCCTTAAAAATCATCATGTTGTTTGGTTATCTTCTTTTTCTTTTTCTGTCATGCGTTGTTCTTCTATTCGTTCGACGCATGTCGGGACAAAACCAAAAAAGAAATAATCGGGGAAAGAAATAGATTGCATATGCAATCATGTGTCTTTATTAAACATACGAACAAACGGAATGTCTGTATTTAGGTTTCATGTATTTCGGCTTCATGTATTTCGGTTTCATGTATTTGAGTCTCATGCATTACGGCTTCATGTATTACGGTTTCATGTATTTCGGTTTCATGTATTTGAGTCTCATGTATTTGAGTCTCATGCATTACGGCTTCATGTATTACGGCTTCATGTATTACGGTCGCTTGTATTACGGCTTCATGTATTACGGTTTCATGTATTTCGGTCGCTTGTATTACGGCTTCATGTATTACGGTTTCATGTATTTCGGTTTCATGTATTTGAGTCTCATGTATTTGAGTCTCATGCATTACGGTCGCTTGTATTACGGCTTCATGTATTACGGCTTCCTGTATTACGGCTTCATGTATTACGGCTTCCTGTGTTTCGGTCTCATGTGTTGAGGTTTCATGTGTTTAGGTCCCCTGTGTTTAGGTCACCTGTGTTATGGTTTTTGTTCATAATATGTATAAAATAATATAAAAAAACTCTATCAAAGGCACATACTGGTTGCGACACCGTTTGTATATGCCCATGGTAGAGCTTTGTGGTGTCGCATATTTACTATATTGTTTTTCTTATAAATTGCAAGAGCTTATACAAAAAATATGCCTTTTCTTTTGAGATTATCATATTTAGACCTTGCTATCTCTTTCATCTCCCAAAGAACATTACAGAACAACTCATCATGTACTTTCATAATAACGTCTACCTTGCTTTTCGCTCAGATAAACAAAGGCTTTTCTTGATTGCTTGAATACACAGCGTAGTATCATCTGTTTCATCAATTTCTTTTCTTTTTGTTTTCCTCTAGGATAGAGACCACCTTTTTGGTCTTTACTATCCCTAGAAAACTTGCATCTTGTATTTGGTTTATGATTTTATCCATATGATTGGTAATAAATAAAAACTACTCACATTCAAGATATAGGTTTGCTCATCTTTTATGTCTATTGTCCCGTGCTTTCCGTTGTCATGGGATATCGGTTGCGGTTGCATATTTTTCATAACATCTATCAAGTTGTCGGTATGAATCTTTCCAAAACCTTTCTGTATTTAATACAATTTTGTTATATCAATTTTGTCTCAACAACTGACAAAATCAATAACTTTCTTCCTTTCACCATGCTGTAGGAACTCATGACTGCAATCAACGAACCCATCAACCATTTTCAGCATTCCAAAGAAGAACCATATCCCATCATCATAGTACATAAGAATAGTTTGCATATTTATAAGCCTGAGTGTTCTCTCGATCTGGTCGAACTTTGTGCATGACCCTACATCAATCTGATTTTTTAACTTCTATATTGCCATTCCACCATTCATAAACAACGTCGCCTCAAACATTATATTGAAATCATGGTATTTGTGAAGTCGGGATATCTCATTTTTTTTCTTGTAAATTTTCATCATTAAAGGAATATCCCTGTCATCATTCATTACTTATCATAGCTACAACTTCTTTTTGTACACTACTTTGTGGCTTGTTTGCGTTGCCTTGTTTCTTTTCCAGTTCATATACTCTTGATTCAAGGGAATTGTGCAACTCTCGTTGTCTTTGTGCTTTAGCGTTCAGGTCTCTCACCTCATTCCAAATGTCCAAAAATCATCATTCTTTGGTTTGTATATCGTGATCATATTTTTTCAAGTCATCAACTTTTATCGTTACTTCAGTGTCATTTGTGCCTATTGTGTTTTTAGGAAAGGCAAAATAAGAAAACATCAACAATGTTCAAAAAGAGAATAATCAAATACAAGCTTTAGGAAATATAGACATGGTTTTATGAACATTGGCTTCCGTCAAGAGCCTGTAAAAGTTATTTAGAGACGATTAGTAACTACTCAACTCTTCCAACAATTCAATATTGTATAACGTCCTGACATTTAGATCATTGCACGAGAGTATAAATTGTTCTCGAGCCACTTTGTCAACTTTCCAGACTTGGTAACTGTCCTCAACTCACGGGAATTTGCATCTTCAGTTCGTGTCGACATACCCTGTCAGCGATGATTGCAACGTCACCACTATTTTGTCATTCTCCTTGATCAGAGTACCAACTCTTGCCATATTCTCTGCTCTCTTGATAGCTTCCTGACACATTGCTTCGGGAGCGTTGCACGATGGCGATTGTGAACATCACACAAGGAACAATGATAGAAAAAAAAATATACATATACGCATTTTTTAATTAGGAAATAAAAAACTTAAATTTTTGTTTTGTACTCACTGAGTCGATCCCAAAAAGCCTGGGACGCTCTCAAGTGATTAATCGCATATCCTCGCCTGTCGTATGCGAAGTTATTCGCGTGCAACAGCTCCGTGAGGCCTATACCATCACGATAGCAAAGCTGCCTGACTTTGCCAAAAAGTTTTACGGTTTCCCCAACCTCCCGAGGGGTCGATATGTTTTTGTTATATTTTTTCATTTTTTATTTTTTATTTTAAATAAAACGTTTAATTTTTATTAATATACTGATATTTTTACAAATTGCAATAGATAATTTAAACTATACAATATTACTGTAAAAAATAGTTTTCGAGTTTACAATACGATATGCTTTCGTATTTGTACCGATCACAATCGAAATACAATCAAAAACATTCACGCATGATCATGAGTACAAAATCGAGATAAAGACACCGATCATCATTGTTGAGACTTGTTGTGGTTTTTAATCCATATCAACATTTCAACTCTTCGTGCAGTGTTTGTGATATCCGCGTAACCTCATGTTCTCCTCGCAGCTTTCACACCTCCGCGAGGATTGCAAAATAATATTTCCTTTGCATCTTTTTATGAAAAAAGAAATAAAAATGCAAACGATACTCGGAAAACTGACCGGAACACAAAGACGTTTTTGCTCATTGATAAAAAAAAATAAAAGACTTAGTCAGAGTCGATTGCATCAGCGTACAACTCGACCATTTTCTCAATCGAGTATGCTCTCTCTCGAACTACGTACTCGTCTGTGTTATACATTTCTTCTCCAGCCATTGACCCCTCGTTTAGGTCGTTATATATTCAAACCAATTCATCCATGTTGTTGTTGATAAATAAGTCCACCGTCATGGTTCTGTCGAAATGAAATCTTGTCATAATCTTCACAAAAATAAAAAACCTTTTTTTGGTGTGTTTGTAGTATACTGATACTATTGGATATTGCAAGAGATAATGCAAAGAAAACAATGACAACACATCACAACATAAAAAGACTTGCAATTCTATAGATTTTCTATATAGTCTAGGTAGTCAAACACCATCCAAAAATTGTTTGAGTTTGAAAATTTGGGGCAGTCCGAATGAAAGGTATATAGTACGCTATATTCACAAACAATAAAGAGCCTTATAGCTTCCGTGGATGGTGTACTATAGGGCTTTTTATTTTTCAAAATTTTTATGATAGATCAATGATACTGAATAATGCCAAACAGAATTTTGTTTGATGAATGATTATCAGACAAGGAAAAATTGTTTTTTTGTCTTATCTCATCTTTGTGTGCAAAACATTGATACTGTCGAGCAAATAACAACTATTTTGCTAAAAAATTCAATATTGATGAATTGACCGCAAGTAGAAGAATATCAACACTTGTAAAAGAATGATTTATTTTTGTAAAAATTGACAAAAGACAGGGGAACAAGAGAATTTTGTCGATTTCCCCTATTGACGAAAAGATCAATACCTATTGACGAAAAGATCAAGAGGGTATTGACGAAAAAATCAATACCCCTATTGACGAAAAAATCAACCATAATAGTATAATAAATAATAATATAAATAATAATATAAAAGAAAAGAAAGCACCCCCCCATTTTTCTTTCCCTGATAATACTGATGAAGAAGAAAAAAACACCTTTATGGAATTTGTGGAAATGAGAAAGAAAATAAAGAAACCAGCGACAATAAGAAGTCAAGAGCTTTTGCGGAAAAAACTGCAAGAACTATGAAAAGACCCAAAAGAACGCGTCAAGATTGTTGAACAAAGCATCATGTGATCACGACAGACATTTTATCCCCTCAAAACAAATGACCAGTATCGATGAAAAGAAAAACTCCAATGAAGAGTCAGCACTCACTGATACGCAGATGAGACTGTGTACTAGTCTTGCAGACTTTCCAAAAATTATTAGTCGAGTGAAAAAAGCGAAAGAGTGCCAAGACAATTGACGGTGATTATTTTTTCGAGGGAACACTTGAACATGAAAAACCTATCAAATGCGCAATTTCTACGAAGCTATGCAAGAAAACCATTTATCAGTGAGGCGGTTCACAATGATAGATTTCTCTATAAATTGCAGACAGTCATTTTCCGACAATTCGCCTTTTCATTACGATCTTGAAAAGTACAAAAAAACATCATTTCTTTTTATTGATGATCTTTGAGTAGAAAAAGCCACAGATTATGTTGTGGAAACTCTTTACTCTATTGTGGAATATAGATACACAAGAAATCTTGCAACTTTTTTTACAAGCAATCAAAGCCCAGAGGCGATTTGAGAAAAGTACAATCAACAAATGGAAAGCAGGATAAGAGAAAAATGCAAAATTGTGCATTTTGCATGAGAGGATAAAAGGAAAGCAATGTGACCCAACTTTTAGTTTGCATTACATTATGAACGAAGTACGGAAAAGATACAAAGAAGAAAAAAATAGAGAAAAAGAGAAAGAAAAAAGAAACAAAACTATTGTGAAACGCAAGGAAAGGGAGAAAAATAAGAAAAAAAAGCCTGCTCAAAAAAAAAGAAGCAAAGAAGGAAAAAGCACAATAACGCCAGAAACAAGAAAAGAAGTATACGAAAGAGACAATGAGTGTTGCCAGTGATGCTGAGCGTGGATACACGAACTATACAATATTTGAGAATTGCACCACTGTTTTTTCCGCTCCCAATATTTTGGGAAGAATAGAGATCAAGCGTGGAATTTATCACTTTTGTGCCGCGGTTGCCACTACTGATTGCACAATTGAGACACGTCACTGAAAATCCGTCTACAGTTTTTATCTGCCGAAAGAAAAGAATATGATACAACTACAGGTCAAACCATTGTCAGTAAATGAATGCCGGCAATGAAGACGTTATAAGACAGCAAAGTATCATTCGTATGAGCAACTTATGTTAAGTCTTTTGTCTCCGCTAGACATAGCCAAAAACAAGCCTCTTTTTTTGTCTATTAATGTTTGATTTTCCTCAAAAGCGTCTGATCTCGACAACGTGGCAAAACCTTTCATAGATATTTTGCAAAAGAGATACTGATTTGATGATAAAATGATTTTTGAAATATCGATGAGAAAGGAAATAGTGGCGAAATGAAAAGAATATATCGCTTTTCTTATCGAGCGAATGTAGCTTATCAAGCCAAATATAGAAAAAAGAAAAAAGATTGTATACTTTATTTGCGTTTCCCCTTGCAAATTGTAAATAAATAACTATACTACAAACACTCCAAGAGAGCAGCATAAAGCTAACCTCTTGTATCCCGAAAGGGACAGTCACAACAGAGACTGCAAGTCTGTATCCGATGCGATTTCGGAAAAACTAAAAAGACAGTCACCTTGACTATAACCGGCGTGGTGGACAACATCACCGAGTGGATTGGACACTCGTTAAACTATAACATTTTGATTTTCAAAAATCAATACAAAAAAATTGTTTCTGGTGTCGATACAGCCCTCGCAAAAATCATAGGTTGCAAGGAATTATCTATTATGTAGACCCCCTTTTTTTATTTTTTTTATTTTTTGTATGAAAAAGTTTTCAGTAAGTCAACTAAAAAAATATAATGCAAATCCCGCGGAACGAGCGTGATCTTATATTCTTTGAATAAAAAACTATTCAGATAATGCGAATACTATCGCGTGAGTATTGTTCGAAGAGCGATACACACAAAAAAAATTAACAAAAGACCCAGAAAACTGGGAAAAGAAAGTAAATGAGCGGTCGAAAAACAAAATCTCTGTACTCGAAACAGAGGAAGAACAAACAAAAGCTATATTGCTTTTTGAAAGTCTAAAAAGCAACAGTGAATGACTTGAAACAGAAGTCTGATTGATCCAACAGTATGTTGACGGAAAAATCGCAGGATTTGATTTCTGTGGATATATTGACAACGTAACCGACGAATGGATTGAAGATTACAAAACTATCGCAAAAGCAAAAAACCTGGGGACGCTATCTCAATATTCATGAATGACTTGCGGTGATGAATATGAATTGCAACTACGGGTTTATATGTATTTGACGTGAAGAAGCAAAGCAAGAATAATAGAAGTAAATGGCTTTGAATACAAAAAGCCTCCTACTGATTGATATGTAAAAATAATAGAATACATAAGAACCAAAGAAATGGACGTAAAGCGACTTGCGTTTGTCACAGAAAAGTGTGGCGAAATGCAAAAGTATTACGAGCAATTTCGTGGCAGCACACAACAATAGTTTTTATTTTTTTTCCTCAAATATCATGCGTGCTTATCAAGACGTTACACAAAAATGAACAGAACCTAAAACTTTGTCAGTATTTTCTTTTTCTCAAACGGATATTACCTACAAAGTATCAGAGCAAGAGTATATACGGATGAGACGAAACATGCCAATAAAAAGTGGCAAAATAGATTGAAATGATTTTTTCTTTACGGTATCTAAATAGTTTTTATTTTTTTAATAATACAATGATAGATAAACCAATGATATACAAAAAAATCATTGAAATACTGAGAACCACAAAGGCGATTGGTAAAAATAAGGAACACTCACAATGATTTGCATATCGTTGAATTGACGATATATATAACGAACTGCACTGATTGTTTGCAGACGCAGGCGTTTTTATAACCTCCGAAGTCATGAAAACGACAAGAGAGCAAAAAACCTCTAAAAATTGATGACAATTATTGTATACCATATTGGATATGCAATTCACATTCCGAGCGGAGGACTGATCAAGCGTTTCTTCCACGATTTGCGGTGAAGCGATGGACAGCGGAGACAAATCTTGCAATAAGTCTATGTCAATTGCGCTAAAATATGCACTTATGCAGATGTTTTTGATCCCAACGAAAGATTTGATTGACAGCGACAGCGAGATACACACGCTCGCTGAGGTAAAAATCAAAGAAACATTTACCGAAGATCTTTTTTGTAGACTCGCAATAAAAAAAGAGGCGTATCAAAACGCCGATGAGGCAATATCCTCAATC
>Ga0222649_1000536_pt1 | contig 12270 bp, 9 predicted proteins | sample AntAcemetagen337_FD_179865 | JGI IMG/M metagenome (GOLD analysis project Ga0222649, IMG submission 179865) | Saline water microbial communities from Ace Lake, Antarctica - #337 | ecosystem: Environmental > Aquatic > Non-marine Saline and Alkaline > Saline | place: Antarctica: Ace Lake | collected... | reverse complement strand
TAAATCTGAAGTAACTGTTTCTACCTCACTATTAGTAGCAACTTCCACTAGTTTTCTAGGTTTTTTAAGATAAGAAACATAAATAGAATAAGGAGTAGCTTCCGGATCATAGATAACGTTTACTTCTCCTTCTTTTAAATAAATGTACCCGTTACGTAGAACAGGCCTGTTGTGCGGGGTTTCCACTAAACTTCCTATTTGGGACTGTTTAATTAGTACAGTTTCCATAGGTTTTACGGAAGGGTTAACATGATAAGAACTTGTAGCAAGAAAATCAGCTCCTATATAGAATAAGTATCCAGGCATAGTCTCCTCTGTAATATTTACTACGGCTATGTTTGGATGGTAGCTATGTTTTCTAAACCCAGGCCCTATAAGCTCAAGTGGATCAAATATAAGTTCATCAGAATATACAATAAGCTTACTTAAGTCATCTGCTCTTTTAACTCCCATATCATAATCTTCTTTACGATAGTTAGTTCCAAACATTTTCTGTTTTACAAGCTCTAATTGAGCTTCGTTTAACCAATAGTTAATCTCTTCCGGCTCAAAAGCAGCAGTAGTAAGGGAAGATGTTTTATCTACCCCTATTTTTACCGCTATATGCATTTCTGGTACTGTCATTATTTAACCTCCGTTTCGTCGATTATTGTTTTCTTAATATCTTGGTTTTCAGGATTATCAAGGTAATATATAGTTTCTTCCAAACTATTTCCTAGAGTCTCTGTTCCATATTTATGTAGATTCTTATTTTTACGAATAACGTTTTTAGCGATAGCTTCTTTTACGAGCCATTCGGTTTGGCGATGACTGTTGTCTACCCATTTCTCAAAAAATTTGTTAGGATTATCTTCTACAAGCTCTGAAAGCCTGTTTTCAATAACTTCTGATGTAATGTTTTCTGTACGATATCCATAAATACGTAGAGCTTTAGCCATCTCATTAGATGTCATTCCGTCTAATTTAGCTAGTGCTTTACGTTTAGTTCTATTATACTCATTTGATTTTTCTGCTTCTTTTTCTTGATTAATCAATACATAGTTGGCAGTAGGTTTCCTCTCACTCAATGAGGGGGATACCCTTTTATGTCCTTTTAAGAATAAATACTTTAATTCATCCATCGCATCTGTGGTGTCCAAAATAACATCCTCATCTGCAATTCTAATTCTAAAAGTATTCCAGAAATCTGAAGTAGACCTTAAGTCTAGTGAAAGAGCTTCTCCAAGCCTTTCCTCATCTTCTTTTTCTAGTCCTGTGTATACTCTACCTGAACGGGTAAAATATGTGCCCAGTGCGTCTTGGCAGTTACGGTATCTAATAATACCTGACCAAGGGTGTCGGGAAATTGATCTTAATATAATTCTCATATCCAATTCTATTTTAGAAGATATTGGGGCAGATTTTATTCTCCGCCCCAGTTATCATTTTTATTTATTATTCTCGTTCCATTACTAGTTCTCCGCTTGTAGTTGGATCTTTTAGCATTACCCCTTGTTCTGTCAAGAAGTGTACTGAATATCCGTCTTTCGCATTAGAACGAAGTGTTTGGATTGATTTAGCATGACCTGAACCAGGAGCAACTGAACCGCCAGTGTACCATTGTACCATCTCACGATCTTTACGTACTACCTTAGAAAGGTTAGCCTCACCGTCACGCATTCCATAATCAATAAAAGTCATACGATAAGACTCGAGTGGCTTTCCTGATACAGGGTGTAATTGACGGTTATAAACTGTATTGTCATAAAGTGGGAAATGTTTCAAAGTTAACTCGATTCCGTTAGTCATCTTGTAAGTCGTGAACTGACCTCCCAATGTTAGTTCTTGACCTGAACCAGTAATAAATTTAGTGTCGATAAGATTGTAACCAGAAGCTACTTCTTTCAATACACGGTCAAATTCTTTCATTCCCATCTCACCTGTCAAAGCAACAAACTTACGTTCGCCTTTACCTAGGATATTATAAGAAAGATTGAATAAAAATTCTTCAAGCAAATCTGCGGTCAACTTGGTATAAGTGCTACGGTTAGCAGGAGCAATTTGCTCAAGCAAGCCAGCGCCAATATATACAGGACGACCGTTAGTACCTTTTAAATCAGTTGTACCATCTGCATTAGCGTTGTATTTAGAATACACCAAATAACGATCAATAGTTTGGAACCATTGACGTAAAGCTCTCCACTCTTGGTAATCAGACCACAAGTAAGATTTCTTACCTGATTTAGGATCTTTCATAGCGATAACCATCACTGAGCTATAAGCATCACCGGTGATATCATAAGAAAGACGCATAGTAGTCAAGTGGTTTCTAAGCTTAAATGGTGTACTGTAATTTACGATATCAGCCTCGTCACTGTACTCTTCATACGCAGAACCTTCACGGCTAATACGAGAACTTCCAGATTCTAACAGTGAAGGTGGAATAAATGATTCCGCTTTACCGTCAGCTACTATAACTGTATATATAAAACTATTACCATCTTTTACAGGCTCTCCCATAACACGAGCTTGAAACTCCCTGTCATCGAATGCCAATATAGCACCTGGTCCGAACCATTTCTCGTTTACCCAAATTTGGATAGGAGTTTGGTTAATCCCTGCTACAGTAGCAGCACTAATTGCGGCGCCTTGCCATTTAACATCTTGAATCAAAACGGCTTTGTCATGGTCGATCATAACAGGCCATTCATACTGGCGATTTTCAATTGTCATTGTTTTTCCCATACCAGCGGTAAGGAAGTCAACAGTGTTATTTTCGTAAGTACCGAAAATATAAGATAGTACAGTAGATACCTCATGAGGTTTAGTCAGAAGTGCGCTAGACAACATATTTTCGTCTACCAAATCTGAAAACCACTTAGATCTATACAACTGAAGACCGTTAAGAACGTTGTTCTCCATCATAATTTAATCTCTTTTAATTATTAAAATTGTTGTTTGGTTTTCTTAATTGACTGCTTGCTAATCCTAAAATAGAGGAGTAACTATTGGAGCTATTTCGGCCTGATGACTGATCTTTAGTTCTTTTGCCTTTCTCAGCGAGTTTCTTTTTCAAGTTTCTAGCAGCATCCGAGGTCGCTTTTTGTTTTACTTTATCTACAAGTTTATCTCCTTGCATAGTAAAATAAGCGGACTCGATTAAGTTTTTATTATTTTGTAGGTAGTCTTTTTGATATTGTGTTCTACCATCACCAGAAGGTTTGAAGATATAATCTAGCAATTTCTTCTTCTCTTTTGAAGAAACAGAAATCCCACGTATATCAGACATCCCATCTATAGTCTGTTGTACGTTTTCTACGTACTTTTGTTGTTGTTCTAATATAGCTGCCTTTTGATTTTTTTGGTCCTTTAATAGCTGTTCTGCCTTATCTCCCTTAAATTCAACTAGCAATTCCAAGGCATCTTCTGCTTCTTCTTCCAAAGTTCCAGCATCTTTATACCTATTTACCATACGATTTATGCGTGAAGCCTCATATCCTTTGGTTTTAAGATGTTCTTTAATTACCTTTTCTTGATTAGACTCTTGTTCTAGATCTATATTGTTGAAATCTGTTTCACCATACACTTCTGAAAAATACTTCCTGATATCTCCACCATTCTTTACGTACTCGTCTAATTCTTTAAGATCGTCGCTTGCATACTTTGGCGCAGAGTTTTCTTCTACTATATCTTTTAAATATGCAACTACTTCTTCAATGGTTTTAGGGGCATCCTCTTCGTCACCTTCCCAACCTAAAGTCTCATTCAGTCTTTCCTGAAGATAAGCAGCTAGCTCTGGCTCGTCTTCTCCAAAATCAGAAAAAGATTCTTCTTTATCTTTCTTAGACTTAGTAGTGACTTTTTCTACTTCCTCCTCTTCTTCCTCATCTTCGTCAGACTCTTCTTCCTCTGTAGTTTCCTCTTCAGTTTCAAACTCTTCCTCTTCTGTAGTCTCTTCTATTTCTTCATCTGTTTCTTCCTCTTCTTTTTCAGGTTCCCTATCATGGGCAAACATTGAAGGCATTTCTGATCCAGGAGAGCTAATTGATCCTGGAGAGTTATTAGTTATTGCTTGGGTGATTGCTTCAAACCCGCCTAAAGCACTTGTATTATCGCTCATAGTTTATTTGTTACTTGTAGTTTTCTTTTGAATTCTATCTATATTCTCTTTGGCCATATTAGCCCTTTTTGTTTCTTGTATTTCTTGTTGTTTAAGTCCTGCATCGATGTTCTTACTTTCTCTAGTAACATCTTCTCCACCTTCTCTAGAAGCTGCCTGGATATGGGCTACCTCAATAGATGTTTCGGCTTTTCTAATAGAGTCCATTTCTGACTGCTCTAGTTTAGCTTTTTCCAATTCCATTTTAGATTGCTCTACCTGTGCTTTAATCTGCTCAGCTTGCATCATCCCTTCTTGTTGTGCTTGTTGTACCTTCTCTTCTTGTTGTCTTCTAGCTGTTTCTATACGTTTAAGTTTTGTTTTAATATCACTTAAATTATTAGAAGTCATTATCTCAGCTATATCTAATAGAGAAGCTCCATTTTGCATTGCTGGTTGATATAGTGTTTTTAGAGATTCCATATTTTGATTCTCTCTGGTACTATCTGTTGCAAAGATATCAAAATCTTCATACAAAAAGTCTTCACTAATATCCATAAAAATCCTAGAAACATCGTCTGTAATATAATGCAGTTTCTTTTTACCAGAATCTCTCCATATATTTTTAGCAGTATTTAAAAGACTATTTAGTACTTTCTTTTTAACTTGGTTATGTTTCCAAAACAACATCTCAGTAATATGAGAAGACTGTATTACAGAACGTTCTACGTTACCTACTAATTCATTAGAACTGATAGACCCTTGTCGTTGTCTAGTAACTCCTGAGAGTTCTCCTGCCATCTCTTCAATCTTGTTCATAAGATTAATGTAGCTAGCAATAGCATCTGACATGGTTAAGTCTATAGCTGATATCTGATTAAAACTAGAAGCTTTACCACCTTCTCTACCAGGTATATCCCAACCATCTTCGTAAGGATTAACAAAGTTAACTCCTAAGCTAGATAAGTGGTGTAACCATTTGTTAACGTCTACCCCCATGGATTTAGGAATCTGTGTAATATCCATAGTAAGTACTTTACCTTTATCCCTAGCTAAAGCCAGTTCTAACCTGTACCATATAACTATGTACATATACTGTAGAGGCTTCATAATCTCTACCAATGATTTAGGATGCGTGTTAGTATCGTTATATACTGCTCCAACATAAGGTAACTTATTACCATTAGGGTTATCTAAAGATACCATTTGGTTAGGTATAGGCTGTATTCCTAAAAATAAATCATTTCCTATCCTATAACCTTCCCACACTTCAGCTACCCAATCCCACTCTATAGTTTCCTCTTCAGTAGGTTTATAATCCTCATCTACTACAGTTGTTTGCTCTTCTCCTTCTTCGTCTTGGAAACTTAGAAATCCAACTTTTTTTAAGGACTTCCAAGTAACATGGTACACATCTATAGTGCCCATATCAAATTGCTTACCTCCTTCGTTGTGTTCATTAACTGGAACGTTACGCCATCTTATATATCTCTCACTTCCTTCCCCACCTGCTGAAGTAGATCCTGTAAACATAGCTAGGAGCTCGTTTAAGTCACTCTCTTCCATCAAGTCATAGAATCTATCATAAATAGCTGCTGGAGACATTCTCATGCGTCTTACGGCCCAATCTCCGTCTTCTATGAACTGTACCTCAGGACTGTAATCGTGACTGAAATAAATAGGATTAACCCTTTCTAAAACAGGTTCCCCATTTCTAGCTCCAACATAATATACTTCTTTACTAGCACAAAGCAAGTCTTTGAAACCTTCAATAAACTTGTCTCTTATGTTTTCCCTTTCCATCAAATAATTCAGAGTATGGTAGGCAGTTTGTTCTGCTATATCTGAATAATCTTTATCCATATAATCTGCTAGTTGAGATAGTTTTGATATCTCTTCATCTGTTACTGGATCTTCTGGCCCGCCTTGAGCGACTGTTTCCATAACAGCATTTGTCAAAACTTCTTTGTATTTTTCTTGTAGTTTAGAAGTAGCCTCTTCATTAGCTTGTGTTACTCTAAATGAAAAAGGTCTTTTAGTCTCTTCCCCAAGTAACAAGTCTATCTTAGTTTTAATTATATTAAAGTTTTGTACTGTGGCTGGAAAACCATCCTCCACTTTAAAAGGATCTGTAATGTGTTTAAAATCAGATTCGTCGAAAACACTATTATACAAGTTGTAAGCAACTCGCATTTGTGATTTTCTTGAAGTCCCATTTGTATACCCGTAATCATATTTGCCTACATATGAATTGACATTACGCTCCTTCCACTCTTTGTTTTTCTTACTCATTGGTAGCTTTTGCATAGGCGCTACATGCGAATAAGTATCATTAATTGCCATAGAATTCTATTAAATAAATATTTGTCTTTCGAAATTACCACTAGCGAATGGACCCCCGTCGGGGAATAATTGCCTGTTTTTATTCTCTACTGACTTGTCCTTCACATGTACTTTGTGAAGTTCTTGCCTAAATATCATAACTAGCATAAAACTAATTACCCTGTCAAAGTTACCTTTGTCGTTATAATATATAAGTTCTTCAAGTAGAGGTTCGGACATTATCTTCGTTAGATTTTTTACTCCCGGTTCGTATTCTTCTACTAACCAATCTCGTATAGCACCTTCTCCCCAATCCTTAATCATGGTGTTCATGTGTATACCTTTACCTCTTTGTACTTTACTATCTTTGATAATATCTTTAAGGATACCGTCTGGCTGATCTGCTAATAAATGCAAACTATTATACCTGTCAAAATGAAAAAATAAACCTTTCTTTTCGTTCTCATATAATAACGTAGCACTATAGTACTTTAGCAATAACCTAACTTGCTCATAAAATTGTTCTGCTGTTTCTGGTCTACCTGTATATTCTGCCACAGGTAAATCATAATAATTTTCAAATGTTTGAAATCTTTTAAATATGAATATTGAACCTAAAGAGTTAGTCCCAGACTTATCGTGGTCGTAAGGGTCGCAGTTTTTTTGTGAAATATGATGTGATATATAATTATGTGTATCGCACTCAAAATTATAAACATTTCCTGTATACAAACTATGTTCTATATCTTTTATTTGAAAATAAATATACTTTTTATCCTTACTTACAAAACATCCATCCTTGGATCTTTTTCTTAAATCTGGTAAATTTTTAAAATCTATTTGTCTTACTTTAGGATCATCATATATACTATGATCATAGTATGGCTCTTCTAAGGAATTGATAGCAATATTTTCTACAAAATCCAAAGTAGAATGGTGTGATAATCTTAAATGAAATGTATCTTTTTGTGTAACTTCTCTATCTTTTATTATTGATTTTTTAGCATCTCTCATTTTAGATAGTCCGCTAACTATACCGGTACTAAATAATATATCTTGAAAATCTTCTAATAACTTTAAACTAACACTTACAAATTCTGTACTATAATATCCTTTTGTATGTATAGTAATACATCCGTCTGATGCTAAGTATCCCCATAATAATTGCATCTTAAATCTAATATCTAACCTTTTAACCCATTCTGATATATATTTTCCATAAGAATATTTACCAAAATTATCAGTTAAAAAAGTACACAACTGTTTGGAGTTAAAAGAAATTTCAATAATATTTTCTCCTTTATTATATATTTGTGGACTTCTATTTATAATATTCTCTATTATACTTCTTGCTTTGTTTATATAATAAACTTCACCCTTGTTAAAAGCAATAGATACTTTATTATTATAACAACACCCATCACCTAACCATAATCCTATAAACCACCAAAAATCTTCTTTTGATAAAGGATTATCTATTTTTTTATAAGTAGATTTATATTTTTTCCATATTTCATTTATGTCAAAATCATTTTTGCTTCTATATACATTTGGCCATTTTGTCCAATCTCCAGTTTTTACTTTATCTGCTCTAGTAAATTTAAAATCAAATTTATCTTCATTAATGGTTTTATTAGAATTATAACCAGTACTACTTATATATAAAGGATGCCCTCTAGTAAATGTAGTAGTTCTGTATGTATTAGACATTTTAAATTTAAAAGTATCGTGATCTACTTTTTCTCGTATTTGAAAATTTATAATATCTACTAATTTACCTTCTTTGTTAATTAACTTATCACCTTTTTTTACATCTTCTACATTTTGTAATCCTTTATCTGTAAGTACTTTTTCACCTGGTGTTAGACAGCCAGCTATGTATAACCCATAAGGAGGATTCTCTACAGGGTGTTCCCAAATTACTGTTTGTCCTGAAGGATCATCGCTAGGATCTAATCTGTATTTTACGATATCTTTTTGTTTACTGTAATCTAAAGTAGGTTCCCATCTAAGAACTGTGTCTTTATCTAATCTTAAATTACCTACCTGTTTAAAGTTCTTTAATTTTTTATCGTTTCTGATATTAGCTAAATGCTTTTGCAATTCTACTTTTGGAAATATATTAGTACTTAAATCTAATAGAGCTTCTCTTGGGTATATAGGTTGCTCTGCCATATGCCGATCAATAGATCGTTTATCAGAAGCGTTATCTATTACCTTTTGTCTCTCTAATAATATATATTTTCTTGATACTGGGACATCGGTATTCCCATCTTTATCCATGAATGGAATCCCATTGTAAGGATCCTTAGGGTCTTCTTTATTTTCATAAACCCCTTCCATGTTTGCATACTGTGGGATAAAGAAGCCGCACTGTTGTCCTATTGCGTCGTCGTCCCATATGTTATTAAATGCTAAACAGTTGTAGCCCTTAGGCTTTTCAAACAACTCCCTTAGCCCTTCAAAATCTTCTCCTATAACTCCACCTGTACCAAATGCTATAAGCATACCAAATACATGAGAGCCTTGTTCTACTGAGGGTCTAGCTATCTGCCACGCATGTAGTAGACTTCTAAACTTTCCTGCTTCCTCAAATATAATTATCTTGCCTGAGTTATGGCTTATAGTAAAATCTCCTAATAAAAATAAATTATCTCCATCTACTGTAAAACCAAAATATTCTCCTTTTCCATAATCTTCTAATTTAAAAGTAGAGTGTAAAGGATTTAATACAAAAGGTTTGTTTTTATGTTTTGCTTGTTTTCTTTTTATGAGAGTAGGGATTTCTTCTATACCACTTAATATATTCATTCTGTAATATATACCATACCCTTCTATATACTTTTCATTTATAGATGTTTTAAATCCCAAGCTCCTACTTAAATAAACAATTTGTTCTGAAAGCGATTTTAATTTTTGTATAATTTCAAATCTACCATTTGGAAAATCGTAATACCCGTCTGTATCAATAAGTCCGGCTAACAATTTTAATCTAGTCTCTCTACTGTTATTTAAATAAATTTCAGGAATATGTTTGTTATTTAATACTTTTAAACTGTCTAGTATACTCTTTATTTTATTTTTTCTAAGACCTGTATTTCCTCCGTTAGTAGTTACTTCTACTACTTCAGGGTTATTTAAAATATGATACACATTATACTTACATCCTTCTTTTATCGAAAATTCTTTTATGTATTTAAGTATTTCAATATCTTTAGTAGTAATAGTAGGCTGTCTTTTAGACCCATCTCCTAACCATAAACCTAAGTAATAGGGATCTAAAGGTACTTCCTTATTTTCAAATTCTACTCCAGTTTTAACAAGTTTATACCTTGCTTGCATTGTTTTCTTTAATCCTTTGTATTCTAAAGGTTTAATAAGTTTAGAACCTGTATCTTCAAATCTATGATTTAAAAAATTACAATAGATATCATGTTCAGAATTAACTATTTGATCTTCCCCATTACTAGGAGAAATCTTATATAAATTATCTATTCCAGTATGTAAACTTAAAACTTCTCTAGGTTTACTATCCGGCCCCATTACTTTATCTTTAAGTTTTATATCTTCTATATTTCTTAAAGATCCGTCTGCCATTAACACTTTAGTACCTTTTCCAAAACATTTACCACGTGCTTTGTTTGGGTCATTCTTTAAAGTAACTCCTATAATCTCTGACATATACCCAAGTTCCACTTCTACTCCGGTATCGTCTTTTTGTACATAAGAAGACCTCTTATGCATCTTAGTATCCTTCTTCTGTCTCTTCTTATACCAAGCGGTATTAGAGTCTATAAAACTCATTGCATCCCAAGCCTTATCTAATATACCATCTTTGATTAAGAATTCTGCTTCAGCCGCCAATGCGAAGTTTTTTGAGTTTCTTATAAAGTAGAAATTTCTATTAAGCATAGATGCCACTTTATACGAGTACCCTTTACGTCTGGCTTTAAGAACTACCATGTGGTTACCTTCTATTTCTGCTTCTTCAATAGCGTCGAAATAAAATCTATCATAGTCATAAAATGCAGGAAAATCCCTTTTCTTATGTGCCCTAACAGAGCCATTTACTTTAACACTCTTAACTAAGTCAATAGGAAAGTAGTTTAAATAAAAATAATTATACCCCGATATCCTATCCCCATCTTCTGCAGTGTATCCGTTGATACAGTATTCTGCTTCTGTTGTCCAGTATTTAATATATTCTGTTGTGCCCGATGGAGCTGTTATATAGTACTCGTTCTTTTGAAAGAATATTGCAGGACCTCTAAACTTATCTGAATTACGTGTTATTTTTAGATGTGCTTTTGCCATTTTTCTTATGTTCTTTTAAAAGAGTTTCTATTTGCTCAAATAGGTAACTTACCAAATAAGCAAGTGCTTCGTCGTTTTTATATGTAGTTTTAACCCCGACAAATTCTAATATATTATTAGCCATATGTACACACTCGTGAGCTAAAGTATCCCCCGTAACTTTGGTTGTCAATATCATTGCAAAATAATATTTCTCTTGAACGTCGTGATCTATTCTTACTGTATATGCTCTAGCTCCTTTTACATCTATCTCTACGTTATGGGTTTTATTAATAACTTCAACAGCTTCTTTACAAGTAGCCGCTATACTTACTATCATTTTCTGTTCGTATATAGGAACTGTTAATTCGTAATAACTATCCATTTTTTTTACCGTATTGTTGATACAATAGTTTATTAGTTACTATTGGAGATGCTAAATCTTTCATTATTTTTTTATAATTTCCAGTACCCCTTATAAACTTTTTAATTACTGTAGATTTAACAATTTCTCTTAAACTTATGAAATCTGTTATTTCAAACTCTACTTCTAAAATGAACTTGTACTTTAAAACGTACTTAACCTCTATATTTAAAGTATCTAAAAACAAAGTAGAAGGTTTTTCTACTACATCAAATCCGTCGTACTCATGATAAGTTTTTGTATACCCATCATAAGTTTCAACTTCTACATAAAATTTATTTCCTTTTTTCATATCTTATCTTTCAAAGGGGCCTACAAGATTGTTACCCCGAATATTTGCACTCTCTAGCTTCTCAGTCTTAACTTGCTTCTCTAATACATCTAAAGATCTAACTACATTACCTAGTTCTTTTGCATTCTTTATAATGTTGGTAGCATCAGCTGAGTCAGCTTCTCTGAAGTACTGTTCTAGCTTCTCAATAGCTATCTTAGCACTGGTAAGGAGTCTGGTAGTAGGAGTCTCTTGTAGTTCTAAAAATTTAGATGTAGCAGCTTCCACTAATTCATCAGGTCTCCACTTATACTTACGGTCGCTAAAAAAATCTTCAATTATCTTAGCTTCTCTTTCTTGATGTGGATATGCTAGATATGGAGAATCGTGAGCGTACATAAACACAATATAAGATATCTCTTTACTAGCTTTCTCTTTAGTTCTACTTCTATCCCTTTCCCAAACTGCTTTAAATTCTGGTATCCAAATAGAACTAGGGCGCATCATAACTCTACCCTTATCTATGTCAAACAGTTTCATATTATTTATTTCTTTGCTTAGCTTTAACCTTGGACATTTCCAATTCTTCTTTTCTCTTTTTTAAATTATTTGCTACCCTAGTACGTTCCTTTTTTGCTCTTTCTTCTGAAATCTTCTTTTCATCTTGAGCTGTTCTTGGGAGTTGTTGTTTTTTCTTTTCCATCTTATTATTTCTTTCTAGGTTCTATTGTTCTTCTTTTCTTTTTCATTTCCCCATATAAGTCTTTTGCTTTTTTAGTTAACCCGAAAATCCCGAAGTACCTTAAGCGCAATGGCCTCCAGTCTTCAGGATCCTCAATTATTAACTTTAAAAATTTAAACGGAGAATGGGCGATTAACTTA
>Ga0222649_1000535_pt1 | contig 12283 bp, 11 predicted proteins | sample AntAcemetagen337_FD_179865 | JGI IMG/M metagenome (GOLD analysis project Ga0222649, IMG submission 179865) | Saline water microbial communities from Ace Lake, Antarctica - #337 | ecosystem: Environmental > Aquatic > Non-marine Saline and Alkaline > Saline | place: Antarctica: Ace Lake... | reverse complement strand
GTCCAGCCAAGAGGGAGCACCTAACGGTATATGGTTTAATACAGATGGCACCTTTATGTATGTGATAGGTACTACATCTAAAAAGATACATAAGTATGTGTTATCCACACCATGGATGATATCTTCGGCAGTATATAGCAACTCGTCTTATTATGTAGGTGCAAAGGCGAGCTGGCCATACGCTGTTAGTTTTAAGCCAGACGGTTTAAGCATGTATGTAATTGGTGCAGCCAGCGATAAGGCGCATCAATATGCGCTAGCGACCGCCTGGGACATTGGAGCGCCTTCCTATGTGGGTTACTTTCCAGTAGCAACATATGACGGTGCACCTCGCACAGTCTCTTTTGATATAACAGGTTATAAAATGTATGTAGTAGGTTCAGATTATTTTCGCGTACTCCAATTTGACTTATCAACAGCCTGGTTGGTTGATTCTGCGTCGTACTCAAAGATATTACAATTACCTGATAGACGGACAGGTTTATTTTTTAAGCCAGATGGTCTTACATTGTTTCTGACAAATGAGGCTGATTCAAGCAACAGCAGGATCTATCAACTTAATCTTTCAACTGCGTGGGAAATTGATACAGCTACTCAAGTAAACACATATAACCTAACCAGTGAGAACACGCTAGCCGCTAGCATGTTCATTAGCCCTGATGGTGCTCATATGTTCAGTGTGGGAAGAGAAATGGGTAAGATTTTCCAGTATAAGATGGGAGCATAATGTATATAAAAACAAGTAATAATGTGATTGATTTTCCTTTTTCAATAGCTAAACTTAAAAGAGAAAATCCAAATATAAGCTTTCCAAAAACACTCTCTGATAGTCAATTGGAAGAATTTGAAGTATATCCTGTAATTGTTAATATTCCAGAGATGTCCGCGTCTCAGGCGCTGGGTGTCTTGACCTTTCCAGAATTAGTTGAAGGGGTGTGGGAGGTAACGTACACAGTTATAAATCTCCCACCTGAGGAAGTACTGGCAAAAGCCAAATCATTAAGAGATCAGGAGATAGTTGCTGATATTTTTGTCCATGAGGTGTCCTGGCAAGTTGATGATAGAGGTAGAGACAACATGCGCAATGCAATTGAAACAGCACATCGTAAAGAACTACCTGTGGACACAACACAGGCCTGGATACTATCAGATAACAGTATAAGGTACACAACTGTTGCAGAGTTAGAAGAAGTTTTGAATCAATATACTCTACGTATTGGTGAAATATTTATGTCGTATACTTTATGGCGAAGTGGTGATAAGCTTCTACCGTTTAGTATTTAATAAGGAGAGTATGCTTGTGACATTAGATACGACCATACGAGTTTCAGACATCGTCACTGTAGCAATCACTATAGCAAGCTTTGTAAGTTTGTTTATTTGGATGAAGTTAGCCATTACAAGGCATGAGATAATGCTTTTCAACGCAAGTGGAGAACCGAGACTTGTATCGTTCGAAGCACTGGAGCGTCAACAAGTTGTGTGCAGAACTGCCATAGCGTCAGACGCTAAACATCAAGACGGTAATGTGAATAAATTAACTACTGAAATAACAAGTTTATCAAACAAAATAGATCAGTTATCAAGATGTGTAACCATTTTGGCATCTGGCGGTAACGTAAAGGATTGTTAAATGAAAGATAAAAGCAAGGCACTTGAAGCAATCGAACCTGTAATTGTGACTGGTTTTCCAATATATGAATGCAACCCCTCTGATTGGCATGTTCAATCAGCTGGCGAAGATATTTTTGCTAAGAATATAATAACAGGAAGAGAATTCGAAGGTACTAGAGAGGCTTTTTGTAAAGCTTTAAGAGGTTAATAAATGGCAATAGTAAACGCTGCCCAGGCTGAGATTAAAACAGTAGGTGATCCAAATGCATCTTACGAATCGCTAAAACCCTTATGGACAAGATCGAAGGCAGTTTGTAGTGGGGAGCGTTTTGTTAAAGACCTTGATGGTATAGTGTCTACACGTAACATGCTCATACCTTTCTCGGCCTCGATGACTCAAACTCAATATGACTTCTTTAAGGCAGAAGCGGAATTACCTGGTATTACTGCCCAATTCTCTAAAATGTTAATCGGAGGGTTGTTACGAAAGACGCCTGTATTAACACTACCTGAATCTGTACCAGAGGATGCTCATGATTGGATTATAAATCAATTTGGACAAGATGATTCTCAACTAGTCTCTGTATTAGATACGGCTCTATGGGAAGAAATTCGTTCAAGTCGATGTTGGATCTTTGTTGACTATCCCTCTATAGATAATGTAAAGGTCTTAAGTAAAGAACAAAGGGATGCACTGAAGCCCTACCCTATTATAATGGAAGCGGAATCCGTTATAAATTGGCGCTATTCTTCTGATGATATGGGTAAGGATCTTCTCAGTATGGTTATTGTTAAAGGTTTAAGAGAAGATTTTGAAAAGAATGAGTTTCACCCTACATATATAGAAACTGTAGATGTTCACGATTTAGACGAAGCAGGTCTATACCGTATCAGAAAGTATGAGAAGGAAGCACCTTCCCAAAATTTACCTGTAGTAGCAGGTAAAAAACTACAGCGAAATGAAAAAGGTGTCTTTATCCTGAAGGAGACCATTGAGACAGTACAAATGAATGGACAACGCTTAGCCTTCATTCCAGCATGGCCTCTCAATGGTAGTGTGGAACCTGTAGAACCAATTTTGTCTACTATAATCGATAAAGAAATAAGCCTCTACAATAAAATAAGTAGAAGAAACCATTTGCTATATGGCGCCGCTACATATACCCCTATCATTAGCTCTGATATGGAGAAGGAGTCTTTCGATGAGATTACCGAAGCAGGTCTAGGATCTTGGATTCTTTTGGAAAAGGGTGATACAGCCTCGGTTCTCGCAACACCAACAGCTGCACTTCAAGATATGGATAGGGCTATTGCAGCAAGTATCGAGGAAATAGCTAAGCTTGGTATTAGGATGCTTACACCTGAGACTGATCAGTCCGGCGTTGCACTGCAATTACGTAATGCAGCACAAACGGCTCAGCTGGGAACGCTGAACAGCAAAATAAGCGGTACGCTTAAGCAAATTATCGCATTTATGATTGAGTGGCGTTACGATATTGATATGGATCCAAAGGATGTAGATTTCAGTCTCTCAGCAGACTTTAATCCTACTCCGCTTGGTCCAGACTGGCTACGTCTTGCTACTGAATGGTATGAAGGTGGTAAAATACCTCGTAGCATTTGGCTCACTATTCTTAAGCACAACGATATTCTCAGCCCTGATTATGATGATAATGACGGCCAAAAGGAAATCAATGAGGACACGCTTCTTAATGTTAATGAAACAGACTATATGAGAAAAACACAATTAAAGGAATAAAATGAGAGTCAATGCAAACACTGCTGTATATGATAAGACGTTAGATAGAGCGGCTATGGCTCAATTACATGAAAGACGTATAAACAATAAAGTAAGTGGTGCACTTGACAAACATATCAAACGAGTCAACACTTTAGTTGAAAGCGCAGACTTATCTAAAGCTGGAGTCAGTAAATTGATGAAGGCTTTAGATAAGGAGATAAATACATCTTTCTCAGATATAAATAGGACAACTAAAGCTTCTTTGATAACCTTTACTAAAGACCAAATATCATGGGCCTATCAAAATATGGAGACCCATGTAGGAAAGATCTGGAAGACTGAAAGACCGAATAGGATGGTCGCTGAGGATATAATACTAAAGCGACCGCTGATAGCAGATAGAACACTGCTGGAGGGCTGGTCTGGGATAAGTCTTGGCGAGCGTATGAGGATTAATCAGACGATTAGGAGAGGTATTGCAGAAGGTAAGTCTGTAAACGATATCGCTCTTCTTGTGCGAAAAGGTAATGTACATAATATAACACGTAATCAATCTAAAGCACTTGTAGTAACAGCTATGACATCGGTTCATGCTCAGGCAGATCAAGTGGTGTATGAAGCCAACAGTAAAGCAATCATAGGTTGGCAGTATGTTGCTGTGCTAGATTCTGCCACTACTGAGATTTGTCGTAGTAAGGACGGTAATATATACAAGCCTGATGATTATATTAACTTACCACCTTCTCATTATAATTGCAGATCAACAACTACACCTGTATTTAAATCATGGGAGGACATGGCTAAGTTAGAAGGTGTATCTCAAATACGAAGGCGTAATTTATCACGTCTAAGTGATAAGGATAAGGCTTTCTATGATGGAATGACACCGCTGAGAGAATCTTATGAGGAGTGGTTACGTAGACAACCTCCTGCAGTTCAACTGAGACATCTAGGTGACTATAAGAAGTTAGAGCTATTCAGAGAGGGTCAGATATCTCTTCGCCAATTTACTACTGACAAAGGAGCATCAATTGGCATACGTGATCTGAGAGCAATGACGAGTCCAGCGGTTTCAGGTGATACTCGAAAATTTGCCATGTCGAAAGAGAAATTAGACGCAATGCGTTTATATGCAACAAATCCAGACGATCTTTTAACAGATGCGACACTCAGAAGAACACTTAAGGATTATTATTTGTTACAAGCCAGCGAAATAGACGGTACATTGTCCTATACTAATTATCGTGGTACACTCTTACACAATAAAAGAGCATCACGAATGAGAGTATTGTCAAGTCCTCCTACAGAAGCTCAGTTGAAGTTCAATCCCGTGACAGGTAGATACGAAGATGTTCGTATGTATCAACCAAACCATTATGTGTTAAATAACAGCCTTAGACTTGTTGATGAAAGCAAAGATCTTCTTGATCAAGACAAAGCTTTTATTACAGCATTTGAAAAAGACCTATCCGAACAAATGAGTGTAAATCAGAGAGCTGTTATTGTTGATAACTTAAGGAGTATATTCGCAAGGTATCGCAGAAATCCAGAGCCTTGGATTAATTTTAAAGGTGTTGTACAAGGACAATTAAAGTTTGACATTATGAATATTTCTGATGAAATCGAAACACAGATCAGAAAAGATAGTAATGTTCTGAAGAAGCTACTACAAGATAATTATGTTGATCCTGTCCTTGGTACAATAGAGCTAGACAAATTACACGATAACTTCATAAATAATATATTTGCGAAAATTAAATGGGAAGATACAATGGCACCGCAGATTGCCAATGAACTTAGAGGTATGCCTACATTATTAGGTCGCTTTCAAGATCTTGTTACACCCAAAGCATATAAAGAAATAAGAGGTTCAATAGATGCAACAATTCTTAAAAATAATCCAATACTTTGGAAACGCCTTGATGAGAGTAGCCTCCAACAATTCTACCTTAGATTTGCTCATCGCCTCAGTCTCGCTGACACTCCTGATAGGGACTCTTTCGCTGTTGCCCTCGGGCGTGATCTTTACAATCTTGGTGGTCTTAATGGTAACCGTCGCTCTTGGTACAGACTGGGGATGGATATTGTCGAAGATGAAAGAACTAAGAAATTCTTTGAAGTAGAGACCTTTGGTGTACAGAAAAGACGACTTAAGAGTAAAATGAGTGGTCAGTACTTCGGTCAGTATTACGATACGCTTTCTTATAACATTCGGGTAACTGATCCTAGAATACAAGAGTATTCAAGACTTACTCGTAAGGTTGATCTTGGTCTTCGCGTGAGTGTAACTTCACCTGAGAATCGCTTGCTTATAAGAGAAGGTTATAAGACTTATTTTGTTAAGCGAAATGGACTTTATAATGATACCAGAATACCGATTACTTCTACATCTAGCTTTAGTGATTTCCCTGTTGAGTTTGTTGATAAGAATTTAGCAGATGCTTTAAACTGGACATCTCAAGCTCAGTATAAGATCGATCCAGAATTCTATGACTTCACTAAGAAGCTTCTCTATTTTGAAGATGATAGAGGTAAGGCAGCTTTCTATAATAGTTTAAATGAGTATCGTGAGTTTATGATAGCTCGTGGTGATATGTATGAGAGATTCTCTGCTATGGAATGGTTACGTAATAGCGGTAAAGGGTTCTCTAATCATGCGTTTATTGATCATCGCGCAAGAGTATACGAGAGAGGTTTGATAGGTCCACAATCAGGTGAAACCTTTAGTTAAATAGAGGCTTTAAGCAGTAATGCTTATCGAATAATTGGGTGAATTCAAAGGAAGTCTCACGTTAGAGATAATTTTGAGCCAAGCTTAAGTCGGGAGACTTTTGAAGGTGCAACGATCAGGATATACTAGCTAGAACAGTTAATGAAATCCGTAGGAGTCTAGTGACTCTGAAGCCCCCAACATCCTATAAGGATGGTGACATGATCTGGTCTACATGGTGACATGTAGAAGTGTTCTGTCGAGCACATAATATGAAATGGAAACGATTTATAAACACAGACTATTTCAAGGTCCATAATGGTACTATACACAGTATACTTTCTGGGAAAACTTGGAAAAATATTAAATAATTAACAACTCGACAGAATAACTGATAAGAACTAACGAATCTTATTGAACAAAACGTAGACCTTTCTTGAATACAGCAAAAGAAGAAAACTTCAGTAGATTGGGATTCCTCAATTTACAAGATCAAATAGGCGCATTTCTTGGTGGACTTGAGGACTATTTTGAGGCGGGACATAACGGCTTATCGATAACCGGACGTCAACTAATAGCTAAGAAATGGCGACCTGAGATGATTAAGATCGGTAATCATATGCGTAGAGGTAAACCTACAGATATGAGAGCTATCCTTGAGAATGAGATAGTGGGTCGTATTGATGGAGAAGAACAAGGTAAGTTCTTTAGGCTCTGCTTGGAGACTGCTAAGTTAGATGAATATCTAGATGCTTCTGTTAAGTTAAGCTACAAATACGAAACAGCAGTCGCTGAACTAGATACTTACAAAAAAGGCCACATTCTTCATAAGTTTGATTCAAGTATACAAGGAAAGGGTTATGGCTCCAAGTTATTGGAAAATATAATTTATGATGCCGATATAAGCAAAGAGCCTATATATTTACAAATAATGCCGCGAAACGAGAATGCTGAGAGACTAAAAGTTTATTATCGTAAGTATGGGTTCAGGCCTGTAAAGGATGAGTATGCTAACATGTATGTACGCATGCCCTCTAAGGGTAATTTCGATAAATACGCTGACTTGAATCTTGAGCGTCTTAAAGACTATAAGATAGCGCTTGCCTTAGAACAAGATGCATCAGCATCAGGGGCGCAGATAATCGCATTAACCACAAGGAATAAGCAATTAGCAGCATTAAGTAATGTTGTGCCTACTCATGAAAAACAGAGAATTTATGATGTTGTTGCATCTGCTTGCTTTAATGATCCTAGGTTTATTAAGATAAACCAGAGGCTTGGTATTACAGAAAAAGATCTACGTAAGGGCGCTAAGTACCAGATTATGGTTTCGCTTTATGGGGCTGGAGAAAGGACAGGTATCCTTCAGGTTGAGAAAAACTTAGCTAAGGCTCTCGGTAAGAAGGAAGGCACTTTAGTCATAAATACGACAGACCGCGATACTGTACTCGGAGAAATTTCGGCACGTATCGCAAGATATGAAAGGTGGGATCCAGAAACAACAGCAGAGCTGAGGGCACTTAGAGAGAACGTAAAGGACATATTCAACAAAGGCACTAGTCCTGGTGATGAAATAATGCATCAACTGAATTTTCTTGACAGCTCAACGAGAGAACTGGTTGATAAACTTACACGCTCTTATGATAGAGTCGTAACACCTGCTGACTTTAAAGATGTTGCACTAATCCTCAGCGAATACTTGGCTGAGGAGGCGCCTATCATTAAGTTGTTCTCTAAGTATTGTGGTAGACTGGCCGCTGATTTTCTTGCATATGCAAAGCCTAGTAATTCTGACTTCGATTGGGTTTCTGTCCTGAAGACTACGATCAGAGGCAGTAAAAAGAAAGGCTACGTATTACCAGGATCTGTATCTACAGCCTTAGGCTTGAAGGCAAATGAGCCTGTTGCTGAGAAGTTTCTGAAAAGATTAGGAATATGGAAGCCTGGTGGGACTCTGGATGAGATCATAAATGGTATAGACTCGCCTGAGTATCGTAAGACAGGGTTTAAGTACTCTAAGTTTGAGATTAAATCATTAGCATTAGATTTAAAGAAAGCTACCTTTGGTAAGTCAAAGAAAATGTTTTCTATAGAGGTGTTCAAAGCTAATAAGCTACCAAAGAGTTGGACAAATGCACCTTCAGTAAATTTTGATGGAAAAATTATAGAGCAAAACTTTACACAATCTTTTGAAGAGAAATTAGTATACAAAGATAAATTCGGTAATTGGACCACTAATGTTCTACAAATACCTCAAAAGACAGAATTAGATTGGTGGGACCAGGCAGTAAACGCTAAAGGAAAGATAAATGATATAGCTGACGGTGTGAAGGCCAGGACAGCGTATGGTGTCAATACTAATCACAGTAATGACGCCACTCTTGTGAAGAACTTCCATAGATGGGGTAAAGCAAATAATATTCAAACCTCATCTGTACATGATGCTTTTGTAACTAATGCACAACATATGTTAAAAGGCAGGGAAGCGCTTAGAGAGATAATGGCTAATACATTAGAGAGTAATATCATAAAAAAGACGCTTGATGAGATGCTTTCAAGGGGGCTGCCTGAAGACATTTATCTAAAATATCTTAATGAAGCTATTGATACGGGACTTATACCAGTACCAGGAAGGTCTATTATTGGCGGTAAGGTATTAAAGATATCTGATATACTAACGAAAGAAGACATATTAAAGAAGTTACCTACAGAATTTAAGGATGATTACGGTTTCTATGGAATTGGTTGAAAGACACCGTTGTCTTAACCCTTAAAAGATTATTTGTAGTTTAAACTGGATAAGTAGGCTATTAGCGTAGCCTACTTACCATAATAATGAATTGTATTCATTAATCAAAATTGAGTTGTACTCAAAGGATGTAACAATGACACCAGAAGAATTGGAAGCAGAAGAATTGAAGAAAGCAGAAGAAGCAAAATTAGCTGCTGAAGAAAAAGCAAAATTTGACGCTCTTTCCCAGGAAGAGAAAATTGCAAAACAGATAGCTGACGGTATTGCTGCTGCCCTTAAGCCAATTAAACAGAATCTTGACAATGCCTACTCAGAGCGCGATAAAGTCAAAGCTGAGCTTGACCGCATTGCTAAAGAGAAACGTGAATTGGAGCTTCAAAGGCTAAAAGATGAAGGAAAGTTTAAAGAAGCACATGAGATCGAAGTGAAGACTTTAAAAGAGGAGAAAGAAGCAACAGATAAACGTAACGTGGAACTTACCCGTGACGTTCAACTCAAGGATGCTCTTAGTGGACTGGATTTCAGTAATGTAAGGTCAATGAACATGGCTGCATCAGAAATTACAGCACAACTTGTCAGAAATGAAGACGGAAAATGGGTTCATAAGACAGGTGCCTCAATCGAAGAGTTTGTTAGTCTCTTTGCTACTAATGATGAAAATGAATTCCTCTTTAAACCTAAGTTAAACTCTGGTGGCGGAGGCAAGAAACCAACTAATAACGGTACTCCTGATAACTCAGGTTCTTTGTTTAAAAAGAGCCAAACAGAAGTACTTAAAATGGCTCGAGAAGGGAAACTACCTCGACGTCAATAAGGATTAAAAGATGACCGTAAGAACTAATGTAGCTGGAGCGGACAATTATGTTCTCCAGGAAGCTATCTCAGCTTATGCAGATGAAGCATATACTACCGCAAAGAAACTCTCCGGCACTGGTATTGTCGGTGAAAACCCTAATATTGACACTAGTACTGAAACCTATATGGGCCAGGTTAAATGGTGGAAACCGCTTACTCCTGTTATCAATATAGCTTCACTTACCGTAGCAGATGATGGTATCCCTACCACATCAGCCCAGGACTTTTTGATGTATGTTAAAACTGTTCGTACTGCCGGAGCTACCAAGGTTAATCTGTCGCACGTTGTTACGCAAGATGATGGACTGGCTAAATTTGGTCGTGATTTTGCAGAAACTCGCGCACAAGATGAGCATAATGCGATCCTCGCAGTGCTTAGAGGTGTAGCTATCTCTGAAGCGATTAATGGTGCTGCAGTTGGCAGTGGCGGGACTGGACTTGGAGGACAAACCTTTGAGAACGATCCAACGGATATGAAGTATGGCTTCTACGTAGACCTTGGCGCAAATAACAAGACTGTTATTGCTGCTTCTTCTACTGTACAAGGTGCTGCTCGGGCTGAAGGTTTCCTCCAAGCGTTTGGTAAAGCATTTAAAGACCATGAACCTGAGTGGGCGTATCTTGTTGCCTCTCCTGAGACTATTGCCTCTCTTAGGTCCGCAAACCTTGTAGATCAAGACAGAGTACAAGATGGTAATATAATGTTTAATACCATCTTTAATGGTAAATTTCGTCTGATTCAAACTCGTGCATCGCAGGGTCTGAGTACTGCCGAACTTACCAAGATTAACTCTGGAGCTGGTGTTGACATTACAGGTACGAAAACCACCTTCATTGTTTTGCCTGGCTCTATCGCAATGAAAGCATTAGCTATCGACGAGCCTACCGAGATTGAGAAGAAAGCTGCTGCCTATAAAGGTGGTGGTACTACATCTATCTGGCACCGTTGGGGCTATGTCCTTGCACCAAGTGGATACGATTGGGCAGGTTCACAGCAGGCATTTCCGTCAGATGCAGAGTATAGCTATGTTGTCACCGCTGGTACTCCAGGCGCGCTTACTGCTGCAACTAATGTACTGACGGGAGTAACTGGTACTTTCAAACGAAAATCTACCTCCGCCCTTTCCTTAGGTATTTTGCCTATCTTCCACGGTTAATATTATGTCTCTTGAAAAGGGTACAAACTCTTATTGTACAGTAGAAGAAGCGGATGCGTATTTTGCAGATAGGTTAGATGTTGATGCATGGATGACTGCCTCTGAAATTCAAAAACCACAATCCTTAATAGTGGCTACTTCTATTCTTGAGGAATACCCTTGGATGAGTTGTGTAGTGGATGAAAACCAGCCTCTGGCATTTCCTAGAGTTGGCGTATACTTCGATCCTAGGGTAGGTTATGATGTTGCTTTGAGTGTGGTGCCGGACAGGGTTGTTAAGGCAACCTTTGAACTGGCGTATCATTTGCTTAATAATGACGGTTTACAAGATGATTCAGGCTCTGTAAAAGAGCTCCAGATTGGCACAATAAAACTTATTGATCTAAAAAGTCCAAACGGTAGACCAGCGACAGTAACAAGATTGACCAAACCCCTACTCATCAATAGAGGTCAAAATGTAGTGTGGAGAGCTAATTAATGGGATATAGAACACTGTTAGATAGAAACTTAACACGAGCATTTAATCTAATAAAAGACCTAGCAGTGGATGTTACACTTATAAAAATAAGTAAATCAGAGTTTGATTTTGGTTCACAATCAGCCACCACCACAGAAGAAAGTGTAATAACTAAAGCTGTGTGGATAGAGGTTGATGAACAGATAATGTTAAAAAGTGCCACTGTAGGTGATATTAACATGTACAGTGGCGTCTCTTATCAAGGCAAACTTTGGAAAATCGTTGAAATTTTAAAGAACGATGGTTACATTGTAATTCTAAAAGTGGAGATATAATGGGAAAATATCAAGATACAGACTCCGATATATTTTCTCTTTTTGATGTAGACACTTGGACTATAAAAACAGTTCCGTCAAACTTTGTAACTAAAGGCTTAGAAAAATATATTAGAGTTAACATCATCAAAGGTTCTAAGGGTATATACTTTAATTCCTTATCAGGAATTCTAATGATAGAGATATTTATTTCCGCAGGTGAAGGCCCAAAAGAGCTTTCACTTATTGCAGATAAACTCGACTCGCTTTTACAAGGCAAAACACTATCAACTAAGGTTGGTGCTATTACTCAACTAGGCATTAGTGCAATGGCTGACAATGGTATTGACAAGGATAATGCAGCCCTGTTCAAGGCAACTTACACAATTCCGTTTAAATATTTTGGAGTAAATTAAATGTCACATATTTCTTCTATCGGCGCAGGAATGTATTCAGATCTTTCTGTCTCTACGCCCCTGACTCCTCCGGCCAACTTTTCTCTACTGAATAGTTCTAGCACCTTGCAAGCATTGTTTGCAACTGAGATTGAGAATGTGGGTGGGACTAAGGCTGCAAATACTTTTGTTCGTATTAAAAACGTTAGAGAGTTTCCTGCAATGGGTACTCCGCCTAACGTTGTAAACGTACCTGTCTACGGCTCGTCCACCTCTCAGCAGATTCAG
>Ga0222649_1000528_pt1 | contig 12430 bp, 16 predicted proteins | sample AntAcemetagen337_FD_179865 | JGI IMG/M metagenome (GOLD analysis project Ga0222649, IMG submission 179865) | Saline water microbial communities from Ace Lake, Antarctica - #337 | ecosystem: Environmental > Aquatic > Non-marine Saline and Alkaline > Saline | place: Antarctica: Ace Lake... | reverse complement strand
TTAAAAAAAGGTTACATATTTACTTAATATTATTTTTTAAAATTCTATCATAAATTATTATACTACCACTTACAGCCACATTAAAACTATTTTTATAAAATGGTATTTTTATTGTACGGTTACATCGTTTAATATACTCATCTGGTATCCCTTCATCTTCTGAACCTAACAAATATATATATCTTTCAGGATGTTTAAATGTAGTTAAAGTTTCTGCTTTATCATCTAATTCAACTGCTATTAATTCCGTATTCCTTGGAATGCTTTTCATGAATGTTTCAAAATCATCAAACTCTCTTAAAGGGATATGCTTTGGCGTATTCATAGTATCTGTTGGATGTTTTTTAGGGTATTTCGCTCCAATAGTAAAAATACCATTAGCTCCCATAATATTTACACTTCTCCATAGCATACCAAGATTATTACTATTAATACCCTGTATTATACCAATTTCAAAAAAACCTCTATCATTTTTTCCAATATTTCTAATTGTCTTTTTATTTTTTCTTTCATAATTTTATAATTTATTTTATCTTAATTAACTTGTGAATATTTTTTATTAACTGGTTTAACATTATTATTATCGAGAAAATTGCCCCATGATACCCAACCTTTATTTTTATATGTTTTATAAGGGTCACTTGGTATATTATGAGGTTTGTTCCCATTTTTAGAATATTCATTCCATTCTTCATGGCTTTTCAACCCTAATATTCTAACAAATTTTTTAGCATCATCAAATGATAACTCTTGCATTTTTTCTTTCATTTTCATAGTTTTATAATTTATATTTTTATTTCCTTAACGTAAATATATTATAAAAGGTTGCAAATAAAAATAAATATTTGTACTTTTATAAAAAAAAAGATAATGAAAGTACTTTGTATAGATAATTCAAACAAGCCAAATGAGATTAGAACATCTAATTGGATTAAATTAAAACAAGAATATAATGTAGTTAAAATAAAAAGAAATAGATTAACTAATGAGGAGTTTTTTGAGTTAGAAGAAATTAAACCTGATGCACCTTATGGTGGTTATAAAGTAACTCGTTTTAGTTTTGATTTAACGGAGTTATTAGATTTGGTTAAATCAAAAGAAATACCAGAAGAAGTTTTTGCTTAAAATATATGATTGATTTAAAAGAAGTCTCTTTAGAGATAAGGGATATAATATTAAAAAAACAAAAAAGTTTAGGGTTAACTTTTACGGAAGATAATCATGAATATTGGATGAATGATTTAAATGGTAAACCAAGGAATGATTATTTTTCAGTTTCTAAAATAATAGAGAAGTTACATGAAAAATTCCCTGCTAATGAGAAATCATTAAAAAAGGCTAATGGTGATTTAGAGGTTCAAAAACAAATTTTAAAAGAATGGGCTGATGCTGGTTTATATAGTATTAATATAGGTTCTCGAACTCACTATTATTTAGAAGATTCTTTAATTGACCAATATGGTAAATATAAAACAATAAGAAAACCTATTTTTGAATGTGATGAATATCAAGAATCAATATCAAATAGTATGATTGATGCTGGTAATAAATTCATAGAACTAATGCACCAAAGAGGTGCTGTTTTATTGGATACAGAGATGGTGTTAGGTGATAATGAATTGGGATATGTTGGTCAACCAGATAAGTTTTGGTTAATGTTAAATAAAACTAATGAGGTTGGGTTGGTCATAAGTGATTGGAAAGGTTTACCATTAGATACACCTATTTTAACAGATAGTGGTTGGAAAACTATGGATACATTAACTAACTCTGATAAAGTATATGATAAAGATGGTATCCTTGTTAATATATTAAATATATCCAATGTTAAGAATGTTAAATGTCTTAAAATTATATTTGATAATAATGAGGAAATAGTTTCTGATTTTGAACATAGGTGGTTAGTATTTACTGAAAAAAATAATGTTAAAAAAGAAGTTGTAATGACAACTCAAGAAATTAAAGATTATTATGATGGTTTAACAACAGTATATTCTGATAAAGTACTAAAAATTGAAAACCCAAAGCCACTAGTTAATGAAGGAAGTGATACATTAATTTCTTATAATCAAAGGTTATTCTTTTTAAGGAATAAAATGGATAGTAAAGGTGTATTTGATAAGAGAAAAAAACGTTTTATTTTGAAATGTGATAGGAAAAAAGAGGTTGAATATTATTCAGAACTACTATCAACATTAGGGGTTAAAACGACTATAAGTAAATATTATGAAATAGAGTTCATTACTAACAAGTTTAACCCATTTTCAGATATAAATAATGATTTGAAGGATGAAATTAAAGATAAACATCGTATTATAGTTTCAGTTGAAGAAGTGGAATCAGTACCAACTAAATGTATTGAGGTGGATAGTTTAACAAGTACATATCTTTGCGGTAAACAGTTGTTAGTAACACATAATACGAATAAGCCTAAGAATTTTGAAGTACAGTTTTATACTAAGAAGATGTTTTCCCCTTTTGAAAAATATGTAGATACTAGTTTAACACATTATTATATTCAATTAATATTATATGTTAGATTATTAATTAAAATGCTTAAAGGAAGTAAATATGAAAATATGAAAGTTTTTGGTGGAGTTGTTGTTTTACTTAAAGAAGATGGAACATTCCAAGAATATAAAATTCCTAAAGATATATCAGATATAGTTTATAGTTTATCACCAATTTTATTTAAAAATCCAAATGCCAGCACCAATAATTAATGATTACCATGATGATTTCAGGTATTTTCAATTCATAAAAAGAAACCCAGAGGATGAAAACTTATCCAGTGATTTTAAGGTTAAAATCGAGTATATTAAAAAAGTACACGTAGTTAGTGTCAGACAAATAAGTAGAAAAGGTTTTTTTTCTCGTTGGATTAAATACTGTGTTATTGAAAGCGATTTTCAATATTATTATACTTCTTACCCTTATTATTATAATAAACTTAAAGTTTTATTTAAATCAAGGATGAAGTTAGAGTATAAAAAAATGATTAGTGAAAGTTTCCCTAAAAATAATAAGGTTTATACAACGTATGATAAAGGGTATAAAATAAATTTAAGAGGCTTCATTGTGAAAAAATTGAAAAATGAAGCAATTTTACCTAAAGTTGAAAAATCATTAACCAAAACTTTGGATAAAATAAACTTACCAAGAGTTAAATCAAAGAAAGCGTATGATGCTAATAGAATGAGGAAAATACGTTTAAAAGAAAAACGGATTAAAGAAAAAAGATTAGCTGAATTAGAGTTAGTGAAAATTGCAAGGTTAGAAAAGAAACAAAGAAGAGAAAAAAGAAAACAAGAAAAAATAGAAAGAGAAAAAAATATTGGAAATATTTAATATTTTTGTAACCTTATTATTGTATACTCGTTAAAGAACATATAAACCTTTAATGATAAAATAATATGAATAATAATAAAAGAAATTTTAACCTTTTTAAAGAAAATAAAAATGTTATCTCTAATGAAGATGTAGATACTTTACAAAGTAATCTAAACAATAAGAAAAAACAGTTTTTAGATAAAGCTATTAGTAATAATAAATCTAATGTTATTAATAATATAACAGAAGTATTGTTTCTATGCTATTCTGCCGATTGTCAAAAAATAAGTTGTGGTGATTCTTATTATTTAATAGATAAAGAAAGTTTAAAATTAACCTTTATAGAATCTGCTGAAGAAATAACCTTTGACCCAACTAAAATTATTGTAAAAAATAAAGAAAATGTTACTCTAATAGGTGAATTTATTTTAGAAGATATTTACGTTGAAAAAAAGAAAACTAAAAAACTAACCTCGCAAAATAGAAAAGAAATATGGTTAGATGATGACGTACTCTTTAGATTGAGATTCAAATCTAAAAAACTAATGTATAAATCATTGAAATCTTATATAGAAGATTTAGTTATAAATGATTCAATGAAATTTTAATATAAAATAAAATGATTAAAGAAGAATTTTTAGATATATTAGAATGGATAATTAATCAACCATTCTTTGAAATTGATACAATAGAAGAATTAATAGATGATTATGAATGTTATTTAAATCTTGTTAAACAAAATTAAAAAAAAATAGGAAATTAAAAATAAATTAAAAAACATGAGCTATTATAATAGATTAAAAAGAATAAATGATTATTCAGTTGCTGGTCAAATTAAGAAAAAATTCCCAGAGTTAAAGATGACTACTTTAGATATTGAAAAAAGATTATTAGAATTAGATTTTGAGTTTTATGAAGATACGAAAGTTAAAATACCATTATCAATTAGGTTAACTTTAATATTAGCATTAATATTAATACCATTCTTATTTATATATATGCCAATTAATTACATTGCAACAGGTAGATGGGGTTTTAGAGCTGAATGGTTGAGTAATTGGTTTAAAATGCTTGGATTTTAATAATATATATTATGAAAACAATAGAAGAAATTAAAAAATATATTGCAAAAGAATCTAATGAAGAAGATTTTGAAGTATTATTACAATCTGAAATAGATTCTGGTTATTATGAAACAGCTAAAAAACTTTGGAATAAAGTTGGTGAAAGATATATAAACCAATTTGAAGAGCGTAATTATTTTTTTAGTAATCATACAATTTTAGAGAATCAAATATAGTTGAAATAGGTTATCTGGAGATAATGGAGGGGAAAAGATTTGATTAAAAACATAAATTTAATAGAATGGAGAAAAAATCTGATATATCTTATCTTGATATTGAATTAGCAATTGCTAACCATTATGGAATTAGGCAACATATAATAGTTCCTAATTATTATATTAATTTTGGAACAAGTATCGACCATGAATGTGATTTGATTATTATTAAACGTTCAGGTTATGCAGAAGAAATTGAGATTAAAATGAGTAAATCAGATTTCATGGCTGATTTTAAAAAGAAACATATACATACTGATGAAAGATTACAATATCTATATTATGCTATGCCAATTGATGTATATGAATTATGTAAAGATTTGACCAGAATATGCTGGTGTTTTTACTATCCAAAAATATGTTAAGAAATCTATTGTTAGATGCATGAAAAAAGCACCAAAAAAACAATGTAGAAAATTAACAGAATCTGAACAACTAAAAATAGCTAGATTAGGAACAATGAGAATTTGGAATCTGAAACAAAAATATCAAAATAGTAAATAAAAAAAATGGTTTATAACATAAATTATAAACCATTTTTGCTGTGGGAGGTGGAGTCGAACCACCAAGAGGAGATTCAATTAGTTACAAATTAAAACATTAATTTCTTAGTGGTCAATCCTTTATAACTAATCTATTTCTAATTCCCCATCCACGAGACAGGTGGACATGTCTGCCAGTTTCAACATCCCACAATATATGGTTAAATAGTATATTTTTTTATAAAATTCAAACTATTTACAAGAAACATTATCTTAATATACAATGGAAATTAAAAATTATCAAATATTAAAAGAAAACAGTCTTGATAGGTTAGACCCAGTTGGTGCTATGACAGCTAAAGCAGATAGTTTATCAAGTTCGTTAAAAAGAACTACTGGTTTATCAACAAAAAGTGGTTCTAATGGTAATTTAAGTGATGATGAAATGGCTAAAGATGAAGAAGGTTTCACAAAAGAATATTTTATATTTACAGTAGCATCTAACTCAAAAAAATATGGTAAAAAATTTTTAAAAATTGGTAGAGAGGATGAACAATATTTTTATAAAATTTCTGATAAAGTTTTAATTGTTAAAAGAAATGATAAACAATATATAACTATTCATTTTCCTATACAAATAAAAAAAATGGAAAAAGGTATTATGTATACATTCAAATTTCTTAACAATGTTGGATTTACAAGGGATATTCCTAATGGGAAATCACAAGATTTTAATGATTTTACATTAATTTTCCCTAAACAAATCTAATTCAGTATTTTTTCTAAAAATTCTTTATTATTTAAATAATATCTAATTGTTTTATCTGTAGTATTAAATCTAACATCTATTGTTATCAAACATCCACTTAAAATTAATTGCTTAATAACTAATTTTAATGATATTGGTATTATGAATGTGGGTTCAATACGAGTATTTTTAAATCTATCAGTAAACTTTAATGTATCCAATTTGTTATTACAATCAAAATAGAAATACGTTATATATTTTGTAGGATAATTAAAATATCTATTATTTCCTTCAACAAAAACAGTAGAATCGGATTCATCATCTGATTCAATTAAAAGTTGAGATTGAGCATTGGCTAATATAGGTGATACTAAAATTAGTATAAAAATTATAATATTTTTCATGGTTATTTGTTTTCATATAAATATCTAATTTATATATTTTTTTCACTATTTATATGAAAATAAAAGTCAATGCAAATTCAAACAGAAAAGTATAAGATTAATAAAGATGAAACTAAAGCTTTTTTATTAAAAGAGATAGATAAATTTCATCAAGATGTTAAATCTACTAAAACTAAAGAAGCTTTTATTAAAGATAAAAGACAATTCAAAAAAGAACTTGAACAAATTGCTAAATGTTGGTCTTATGATACTGGAAGTGAAGACCAAGCCACTGCAATAAAGAATAGATTCTTTGATATGTTAGATAAGGCTGAAGACCCTTACAAATTTTATAATAAGATTACACTATATAGATTAGAAAGTGGCTTTATACCATCTTCTAATAGATTTAAGATAGTTACAGAAATGATTAAAATATTTGAAAAATTTAAACCCAATAAATAATATATATGAAAACTGAATTAAATGAGAAACAAATTAAAGCATTAGAAGTTTTAATTAAAAAAGTGATTAATGAAAGAATAGAAAACAAACCATTAATTAATGAAAATGCTGTTAAAAGAACTGTAACAGAGAAAAAAATATATGCAATTGAAAAATTAATTAGAGAAGTTCTTAATGAAGAAATGGTGAGTAATGGTATTACTAGTGAAGGATTAGGTGATTGGCTTCATGGTGCGTTAAAAGGCACTAAAGAGGTTGTTAAAAATGATATTAATTCTGTAAAAGATAAAGTTGGTAATTTCACAAGTAAAATAGGTAATAAAGTTAATTCTGTAAAAGATGGTGTTAAATCAAGAGTTGACCAAATAAAAATGGCAGGTGAAACAGCTAGTCAAGAAGCTGATACAGCTAAATTTCAAATGGAAGGTGAAAAGGGTTTAAAACAGATTTTAGATAAAATAAAAAGTTTTAATGCTAAATTTAAAACAAATTTAGTACTTAAAAAAGTATCTACTGTTAAGGCTTCAGTTGAAAAAAGTGAAGAACCATCTAAATAGTAGTAGAAATTAAATAATAAAAAAAGGTGAGGAAATTATTTTCTTACCTTTTTTTATGTTAAATTGGTTTTTATTTTAAATCTATTTATTAATAAACATTAATGGCTGTAACGATTTTAGACCCAAACGATATAATAATAGGTAGTACTACAGATAATTCTGGTAATAGGTTTGAAAACTTTATACCAGAAAATGAAAACTTAGTACCATATGTGGAATTTTTTGCTATTAGAAAATCTAACATAACAGCTTATTTAGATAATCAAAATAGTATTACAACAGTACAAGATGTATTTGGAAATGATGTCACTTCAAACTCACAGTCATTAAAAGTGCCATTAATGGGGTTTGATACTAAAAAAAATAAATATACAACGGATTGGACAAGAGATGTAACTGGTAATCAAGATAGTTATTCAGAAGAAGGTTTTGGTATTACATCAATAGATGTTTCAGTTAAAGCAAGTTTTGTACCCACTTTTAGAATAAAATTTATAGATATAAAAGGTACATCACTTTTTGCTCAAAAAGCTACAAGCGGTTATGGTGTTTTATTAGATTTCCCACCACCATTATTTGTTTTAAGATTAAAAGGTGCATATGGTTTATTAAATGAATATCACCTACATAAGGTTAAAGATAATTATAGATTAAATGCTTCTACAGGGAATTATGAAATAACTGTGGATTTTGTAGGACATAATTTTGCCATGTTAGCAGATATACCAATAGGTTTCATAAAAGCTATACATTATTTAAGACCAGAACTTGGTGAGGTTATTATTGACCAAGCTAAACCACCTAGAAGTTTTTTTGAACTAACAACCAAAGGGGATATTCTTTATAATAAAATAGAAACATATAAAAATAGTTCTAAAGAATATAAAACATTAAATAATGTTGATGAAATTAGAAGTCAAATAGAGAATGTAAAAACATTAATTCTTGATGTTGCTACCGATATTCAAAAATATAAAGATACCATAGCAGATGGGGTTAATGCTGATAAAATAACTATTAACCATGATACAGTTGATGATGATATCGAATACTTATTCCCTAGGGAGAATATGGAGCAAACTCAAATAGATACCCTAAAAAATAATATACAAGAATACTTTAAAATAATTAAAAAAACTCTTATTGACGATTATCCCAAGTTAGAGTTACGTGATAATATATCAATACAAGTTGCAGACCATCCTTCAAGTGCTTTTATTACCATTTATTTTAAATATGCATCACTAACAAGTCAATTAAAAGAAAAATATGATAATGCAAATAAAATTGAAAATGATTCATTAATAAAAATTAAAAAAGATTTAGAAGCAGATATTAATAATATACTAGGATTTAATCCAACAATTAAAAATATATTAAAAATACTTGCTGATGATGTAGATTATTTCTTTAAATTATTAATTGAATCAGGACGTTACGATGATGCAGAAAAAAATGAAAGATTAACTAAAGAAGAAGTTGTTAGTATACAACCATATCCAACTGTTGTTAGTAAAGTATTCCAAAATGAAACCACAGAAGAAACATACATATACCCAGGTTCTATAGATGCATTTAAAAATTGGGGTGAAGTACAATTAGTTGAAAACCTAGTTAGTGCAATTTTAAGACAAGCTGTAATAGTTAAAACACTAGATGAAGAACAATCTAATGAAAATGGAGAAACAAAATGGATACCAATTACACCATTAGAAGTTAATGCTAATAATTCTTCTTTTTTAAAAAATGATTATTTTAATATTAATTATGATTTAAAAAAAATACTAGAACGAATAATAGAACGTTATATGGTTTTTAAAAATTATAGTTTTAATTTTAAAAATACTGTATATAATGATGATGATATTAAAAACACCTTTATTGATTTTTATGCTAAAAATGAAGCTAAAAACTTAGTATATTCTTTACTAAAACAAAATGATACTATTGTTTTTAGATTAAAACAAATATTCGATAATAAAAGTGGTAACCCTATTGATTATTTAGTTAATAAGTTTGAAGCTAATGATAGTGATATCATAAAAAAATATGCTAACGCTAATTCAACATTCAGCGAAGTAACATTTTCTTTAAATGGAATAAATCTTAATTCTAAAGCATTAACAGAGGAATTTAACGGATTTAAATTGTTAGATGAAACAGAATTAAATGAATTAGAATACGATGATTCTGATAGTGAAATTGGTAAAACTTTAGAAAACTTTGAAAGCGGAATAAAAGGTGGACAAAGTTTTTTTAGTAGTTTTTTCGATAGAGTAAAAGTTAGTAGAACAAATAAAAATGTTATACTATTATTAGATAAATATAAAAATAAAAGTGTAGATGATTTATCATTAGGCGATGATTATGATGATAATTTTAATAGTTCATATTTTAATACTGAAACACAATTAATAGATGGGAATGCACTTAGGTCTATTACAATTGCTATTCAAGAATACGGTACTGAAAATGATGTACCACTTGAAGTAATATTTAAGAGATTTAAAGAAAATAATTTCATTATAACTTATAAAAATACAACTGTATCATCAATATTTCAAACACCTTCAATTATTGAAGTACCTAATATTTATATAATATATTTAGGATGGTTATTGAAAACTGATGAAAGTTTTAATGACGATAAAAGTTTATCAAATATTGATAAAAATACTTTCATCAATATTTATTTAAATTATAAGGAAACAAATAAATTTATTATAACAAAAAATGAGTTAAATAATTTAAAACTCAAGAATGAAAATAATAAGTTAATTGTGGGTATAAATGATTTTTTAAAAGAAAAATTAAAAAACAATGGGTTTTTTGGTAAGAAATATATATCAAATAGTAGTTCAACAACCTTTACTCCAAACACTGTTGACCCAGTTTTTACAAATACATATTTTAGGAAATTTGATAGAAATAATACTGAAACAGTAAGGTTTTTTGATACACTTATAAATGAGTGTAGTAGTCTATTAAAAGATAAAAAAATAAAAACAGATTCAGAAAAGAAAGAAGATTTAGTACAAAGTAGTATTGCTGATAACGATATTAAGTTTTCTATTTATAATGATTTAAAAACTATCTATGATAGGTGGTTTGCTGTCCCAGATGGTAATATAATGACCCCTACACCATTTATTGATAAATTTAAGATAGTTGATAGGACAATGTATGACATATCGGATATGCTCGTTACATTCGATACTTTAATTGAAGACTCAAAAACCATAAGTTTAAATTTATTTACAATTTTAGGTAACTTTTTATCGCAGAATAACTTTCTATTTTACCCAATTCAAACATCTATGATTTTTAATAATCAAGAGAACGCTTCAAAAAAATGGAAAGAAAGTTTAGGTATAAATGTTAGAAATATTGTAGCAAATAAATCTGAAGTAGCATTTATTTGTTTATATATAAATAAAGCTTCTAGTAATTTAAATATTGAAACAATAAAGAAAGATACTGATAGTGGTACTAAGAGTAGTTACCCAGATGATTCAATTACATTTAAAGAAAATAGGTATCCTAGTGATTTTAATAGGGATAATGATGGTAATATAGTATATGTAATGTCTGTTAAATTGGGTAAATCTAATCAAAGCTATTTTGGTAATGTTGAATTAGATTCATCTGAATTTAAAAATACATCTGAATCATTAAAATTGTTAGATGATTTAATTAAAAAACAAGGTAACTCAAACCCAGTTTCAAAAGGTCAAAATCTATTTTCATTATATTCACAAAGAGTATATACATGTAAAATAGATATACCTTTAGGTAATACTTGTATCCAACCATGTATGTATTTTGAATTAGAAGGTTTACCAATGTGGAATGGTGGTTATTTAATATCAGAAATTGAACATTCTTTTACTACAAATAATAAATTGAAAACTACATTTAAAGGAACTAGAGTTGGTAAATATGCTTTACCAAAAATTAGCACACCTACAGTTAATTTTCTACCTAGTTTAGGGATAGATGAAGATAGACTTAATAAATATAGAAAATTTAGTAAAGTAGGTGAAAAAGAGGGGAAGATTGTACCAAGAGAAATAAAAACTGTACCTATATCACAAACACAATTAAAAATTAAATAACAAATGGGAAAAGTATTAACAGATGCTGGGAAAGCTTTTATAAGAAAAATAGCTTCAGCTAGTGGTGATAAATTGATATTAGACAGTGGTATCACATATAGTCAAAAAGAATACGGTGAAAATTTAATTAAATGGTTTGATGAATATTCATCATTTTATGGGTTAGATGCTAACATTATAGCAGCCCAATGTTATGCTGAAAGTGGATACAAAGTAAAAGTATTTAGTAAATATAAAGGTAATATAAATGCTATGGGTATTTCACAATTTGTTTTATTAACATTAAATGAAAGACTTTTTACTCGTAGAGATAAAAATCTTATAACTGATGAAGATGTTAAAGCTATTGTTGGTGATATAGAATTAATTTATGATAAAAGATTTAATACAGCAGTTTTACCTGGTTCTGAAAGAAAAAAAATATTAGATAATGTTGGGAAAAATCCAAATATTATGATTAAATTACAATGTAATTATATGTCACAAATAGGTGACTTTAATAAGGGGTTAGCTTCTACTAGTTTATTTGTATATAATAGAGGTGGATATGGTAGAAAACATGAAAATTATGGCGAAGCTATAAAAAAATGTAAAATAGATATAACAGAAGGTGTTAATTATGTGGATAAAATATTTAATAATTTAAATAAAAATTTTGGATACACACTTAATACAGAAATAAATGTATCACCTTTTACTAATAGTTAACAACCTTTTATAACCTTCTTCGTATAATAAAGAAACTTATATACTATGGAACAAAAAGAATTTATTGAAATTTTAAAATCAAAAAGCATTGATTATATTCTTGATGACAATAAAATTATTATAACAGATAAAAATGGTAATGTTGATTTAGATAGTTTAACATCTTTACCTAGTGATATTGTTTTTAATAACAATGGTTTTATTTGTTTAAATAGTTTAACCTCTTTACCAAGTAATGCTATATTTAATAATAAAGGTTATGTTGATTTAGATAGTTTAACCTCGTTATCAAGTGATAATGTA
>Ga0222649_1000526_pt1 | contig 12461 bp, 9 predicted proteins | sample AntAcemetagen337_FD_179865 | JGI IMG/M metagenome (GOLD analysis project Ga0222649, IMG submission 179865) | Saline water microbial communities from Ace Lake, Antarctica - #337 | ecosystem: Environmental > Aquatic > Non-marine Saline and Alkaline > Saline | place: Antarctica: Ace Lake | collected... | reverse complement strand
GATGTTGTAAAGGCAATCAATAAATCAAATGGTGATGTTGATAAAATTCCTAAAATATCTCAAGAAATGAAGGATAAGTATCGAAATAAAATTTTTGATAGTAAACAGCGTGATATTTCATCTGATGAGAGTGTTTATTTATTTTATGAGAAAATATTAACAGATAAACATAAATTAATTACAAATCCAGATTATATGCAATGGCTTATGAATTATGAGCGAAATGTAATGTATGAGGATGAAGGTAATTTTGGTAGACGTTGGACACAAAAAGCTAACATGTACGCTCATGTGTTAAATGAAACTGACATTGTACTTGCGCCACTTGCTGATAATGAATTTAATCGAATGAAATGTGTTGTAGGTGACACGTTAATATCAACAAATAGGGGCATATATAAAATTAAAGATATTGTTGAAAATAAATTAAATTTAAAAATTAATGGGAATAATATAATTAATTGGTTTAAATATAATAAAGAAAAAACTTTAAAAATTACTACTGATTATGGTTTAGAAATTGAAGGAACTGAAACCCACAAAATTAATGTTAATGATGAATGGATTTCATTAAAAGACTTTAAGATTGGTGATAAAATTAAAATTAGTCCTTTCGAATTTGAAAATAATGAGTATCAAACAATAAAATATCCACTATTATTAACTAAAGGTGTTACAGATGATTTATTTAATAAATCAAACGATGAGATGTTACCACAAATAAAAATAAATGAAGATTATGGTAGATTTTTCGGATATATGGTTGGCGATGGCTCTTTTTCAAGGGGGTATTTAAGAATTAGTTGTGATAAAAGACATACTAATGTGGTTGAAGATATCACAAATTTAATTAATGGAATGGGATTAAATCCAATATTTTTAGAAAAGAAACCTGACATAAGATGTGAAAATAGTTTGGTTAAAGAAAGTTATGGTGTGGATATTCATATCCCAACAAAACATTTATCCGATATTTGTTATAAGGAAAACTTAAGAAATAAATCGGGTAAAGTATTTGAAGTACCACATTTTATTTTCAAATCACCCAAATCGGTAATTTCTGAATTTTTGAAAGGGCTATTTGAGGCAGATGGTACTGTAAGTTTGGAGTCATCTAACATGTCATTAACAACAAAAAATCATACATTGGCAAAACAAATACAATATCTATTACTTGGTTTCGGTATATTATCTAAAGTCTCAAAATCATATAATAAATCATATAAAAAACATTATTATATTGTTAGATTAAATAGAGAAGCAACTGATTTATATTATAAATACATTGGATTTATTTCTGAACATAAAAAAAATAAGTTGAGTCAAATCGTAGAAAAAAAACATACCAATCGATTTGTTTTGGAAGATAATTATATTACTGTTAGTGAAATTGAAGGAACTAATAATGACGTGTATGATATTGAAGTTAATACAACGCACCAATATAATGGAAATGGAATAATAAACCATAACTCTAATTTAAAGCAAGTGGAGTGTTGGACTCGTAAATTACCTATTGTTTGTTCGGATGTTCCACCTTATAATGTACATGGTAAACACATGGAGAATTGTGTGTTAATTCCTGCTAAGAAAAATGCACATAAATATTGGATTAAATATTTGAAGAAACTTATTCTTGATGCTGATTTACGTAAACAACTTGGTGAGCAATTATATGAGGATTTTAAAGTTGAATATAATTTAGCTGATGTTACAAAAAAACGTGCTGAATTTTATAAATCAGTTATTGTAAAAACATTACCCATGACTTAAAATAATTATTATGAAAAACCTAATATCTATAATGAGAAAATGGTTTTATAATATTTTCAGTAAGAAAGTTTATAAAGCGACACCATTAATACCTAATAAAACAGTAAATAATACTGGTGGTGTCGCTTTACTTAATAAAAGGAGAGGTAATGCCCATAAAAGATTACGATATTTACAAAAAATCAAAACAAATAAAAATAATTCAGTTAAATAAAATGAAAAAATTCCTCCAAAATATTCTCCTTTGGGTTTATCTTAGGTATCGTAGTATTATGATTATGATAAGCATTGCATCATTCAATACAGAACAAGAGATACTTAAAGCAGACCCTAACACATTAGGTGAGAGTAATAAGAAAATCCAACGAATGCAACATAGAAATCAATTACTTGAAAAGTTCTATGCTGGTCAGACGGATGAGAAATATGTTAAAGATTATTATGAAGTATTGAAAAAAGCAGATAAGTTTATTAAAACTGCAACACCACATCAAATGGCAATTGCTGCTGATAAATACGGTACAAGTTACGGTATGAAGGATAGGTATGGTAGAACATATGAGCATTATGGTTTTTTTGATGATAAACATAAAAATAGTGGTAAAACACTTGGTGAGGTTCTTGCAATGGAGTTTGAAGAAAGACGAACAAAAGATGATGATTATGATATTATGTATATATTCAATAATAAACCGATTGAGGTTGGATTAGCTAAAATATATGATGTGATTGAAAAGAAGGATGATTGTAGTGATGATTATGTTGTAAAGGATAATGAACAGAAATCTAAAATGTTTAAGTTTCCGATTAATATTATTCGTGAAAATAATGATACTGTTAATAAAATTGAGGAACTTTCTGAGTTTTTACACATAAAAAAAATCGGTTTCGAATACAGACAATTAGAATTTTTCATACCTTTGCAATTCAAAACAACTGAACTTGATGAAGAGTCTGATGTTTTTAAAGAAATTACGAACATACAACAAGTGTTTATTCGTGATGATTATGGTGAGTTAATTGGGTTTGGTGTTGATAAATTCACAAAAAGAATAAAATATAACGATACCCATGAAGTGTTGAAGTTTAATGGATTAGAAATGCGAATAATGGGAGTACATTAAAATTTAAATAAATAATTATGAGTGATTTTTTAGATAATTTAAAAAAAGCAGCAGATACTGGTGAGTTTAATTCTGAGGCAGCAAAAAAAATATTAGATATTAATACACTGGCTGACGTTAAATTAGGTAAAGGGAGTGTTAAAGATATTGAAAGGTTAAGTGAGAGTGTTGATAAGGAGTTTAAGGGTAAAGCAATACCTGTTACTGAAGAAGAAGCATTAGAACTTAATTCAGATTATGAGAAAAAAATGGAAGAGTTTAAGAAACAAGATTTTATTAATTCACAACTTGCAATCTTAATTGATATTGAGGATATGGTTAAAGCAAGTGTTGGTGATATGTTTTCGTTTGTTGATGAACTTGAAAGTAAATTCGAAAAAGAATTTGAAGAAGAAAACCCAATATATAGTGAATTATTTTTAAAAATTGAAAAAATTAAATTAAATTTTAAACCCATTATTAATTAAAAACAATTATTTTTATGGCAAAAATTGAAAAAGCGTCAGAAGACGTAGTAAACCTCTTTCATGAGGTTAGAGAGAAAACAACAATTCCTAATTGGATTCAGTTTGAAGTTCTTTGTAGTAATAAACAAAAAGAACTTTATAAGATTATTAAGTTAAATGATATTGTTGAAATACTTACTGATGGTATGAATTTCGCAGTAGTGTTTAATGAGGAAATCCTCTATAAATTACCTGCTGATATGCAAGAAATTGCAATTACTGAATGTCTTGCAGGTGTGAGTCTTAGTGATAGTGATGCTGTGTCTCTAATTAAACCTAATTTTAATACCTATAGGGGTATTTTAGAGAGATATGGACATGAACCTATTATAACACTTCATGAGTCAATTAAGAGTCTGTTTGATGCTAAGAAACAGCAAGAGGATGAGGAAAAGGCAGCAACGAAAAGCAAACGAGGTAGAAAAGGAAATCAATAATATGAATTTAATAAAATCCCAACAAATATTTGTTGGGATTTTTTGTTTATAAGTATTTATAGAAAATTAATAGTAATGAATTCATATAATATTACATTTCCTTTTAAAGATGATGGTGAAACTAATAGTTTTATTAAAATGAATCAAGTAACTAAAGATTCATATAGTTCTAATTTATTATTGTTATTATTAACCCAAAAAGGTGAAAGATATTATGAATCTGATTATGGAACTAATTTATTAAAATATATTTTTGAGCCAAACGATAGCTTAACTGCTGATGATGTTGAGGAAGAAATTCGAAACACAGTTTCTTTATATATTCCTGAAGTAAAAATTACGTCAATATTATTTAATTGGAATAAAGATGATAATGGTGAGCAAATCTCGGACAATCAGTTAAATGTTAATATTAAGTTCGTATATAGTGAGGGTTCGTTAAGTGAACAAGGTAGTATTGATTTAAATTTTTAAAATATAAGACATGGCAACAAATACAAATACAAATGGGATTCAGTTTGGTAGTAGAACTTTTGGTGAAATTCGTGCAGATTTAGTTTCATTAATTAGACAAATGTATCCTGAAGTCCTTTCAGATTTCACTGATTCAAGTGTCGGTGCAATGTTAATTGACTTAAATGCTGGTGTTACTAATAATCTTAGTATAAATACTGATAGAGCATTTCAAGAAACACAATTAGATTATGCACAACAAAGAGCAAGTGTTTTAAATATTGCAAAGAACATGGGATTTAATATCCCAGCACGCAGACCATCAGTTAGTGTTGTTGATTTTAGTGTTGTTATACCTATTCTTGGAAATAAACCAGATGAAACATATTACCCTGTCTTGGAAAGTGGTGCACAAATTCTTGGTGGGGGTAAAATATTTGAGACTCAAAACAATATTAATTGGAATTCACCAGTAAGTAATCTTGGTGACCCAAATCGGAGTATTGTACCTGTTTTGAACCTAAATGGAATACCCGTATCTTATACTGTAACAAAAAGAGAGGTTGTTATAAACGGTAGTACAAGTGTATATAAAAAAATTATTAATTCAAGCGATGTTATTCCGTTTTATTCATTAATATTACCAGACCCTGATGTTATTGAAATTGAAAGTGTAATCCTCATTGAAGGTACTAACATAACTAATCCAAATAATGGTGATTTTAATGATATTAGTAAGAAATATTTTGAAGTTGATTATTTAGCACAACAACGTGTTTTTATTGAAGATGATTCAAGTTCCTTAATAAATAATACTACTAATAATATTAAGACAGCAAAATGGATTGATATTACAAAGAAATTTATAAAAGAATATACACCCAAAGGATATTGTAAACTAACGTTTGGGTCTGGTGATTCTGATATTAATGCGTTTCGTGATGGTTTTATTAAACAAGGTGTTAGTAATCGTTCATTTCTCGATAATTTTTTAAATAATACTGCTTTAGGTGAAAAATTAAAAGCTAATTACACATTATTTGTTAAATATAGGACTGGTGGTGGTGTAAGTTCTAATATTGGGTCTAATGTGTTAACACAACTTGGTTCATATAAATTAACAGTAACTGGTGCTCGTCAAGAATTTAATCAAAATATTCGAAGGAGTTTAACTGTATCAAACCCAATTCCAGCAATTGGTGGAAATGATGGGTTGAGTACAGAACAAATTAGACAATTAATAAAATATAATTTCGGAAGTCAATATAGAGCAGTAACATTAACTGATTATTTATTACAGGTTTATAAGATGCCCGGGAGATTTGGTTCACCATTTCGTGCAAACGCTTTTAAAGTAAATAATAAAGTTATAATTTCAATGTTAAATATTGGTTCTAATGGGAAGTTAGATAATAGTAGTAATTCATTATTAAAATCAAATATTAGTGAATATCTTTCACAATATAGAATGATTAATGATTATATTGAAATTAATGATGGTAAAATTTTTAATTTAGGTTTTGAGATTGATGTGTATGTTGAAAACATTGCTAATAATCAAATTGCTAATAATATTATCAACATAATTACTAATTATTTTGATATTAATAATCATGAAATGAATGAAGATATTTTTCTTGGTAGACTTCAGAAAAAAATATTAGATGTGAGTGGGGTAATAAATGTTATTGGTATTAAAGTATTTAATAAGGTTGGGGGTCAATATTCAAGAAATAGAATTTCACAAACAATATTAAATAACAGTACTGGTGAAATAAGAGTCGAAAACAATACAATTTATTCAACACAAAATTCAATGTTTGAAGTTAAATATCCTGAAAAAGATATAACAGTATTATTAAGAAAGAATGTTAGTTAATGGAAATATTAAAAAAAACAATATTACAAGCAGTGACTACTGGAACAACAGTGCCATGTACCTTACGAGACTCCAAAACAGGTAATGTTATTACTTGTAGTGGATATTGTTATACAATTGTTCCTGATTTAAATGCTGTTTATTATATAATGATTGGTTTAAAACAAGTTGGTCATGATATTGGGTTTTTTGATACTTACTCATATGGTTATGGTGGATATGGTTATGGAAATACTGATGATTATTCTGATGGTATTGGTGAAAGTTTATTAATGGACGATTTTTTTATTTAATTTTAATTATGAAGTATATACATTCGATGTGGTCAACACCATCAATAAAAAATAATTATAATAATAATAATGATGTTGAATATTTAAATAAGAATTTCTATTCTTATTTTTTAAGCGTATTATTAATAAAAAAATTGGGACATACGATTGAATTATTTTGTGATGAAAGAACATTTGAAATTTATTCATTAATACCATATGATAAAATACATATTATTGATTTTGATTCAGATGGTATTAATAGTAAGTTTTGGATTTGGGGGAAAATTAAAGCCCAAATGTTAATGACTGAACCGTATATTCATATTGATGGTGATGTTTTTTTATTTAGGGATATTATTGGTGATAGAATTGAAACTGGTGAATATTCTGCTGTTGTTCAACAAGTCGAAAATAAACAAGTTATTGGTGATAATTTTGCTACAATATACTTACATAGTAGAAATCCGTTTATTGATTTGAAAAGTCGAAAAATTGATTGGGATAAATATGGTTTAGTTGCATATAATTGTGGTGTTGTTGGATTTCATGATATGAAATTAAAAAACGAATATGTTAATTGTGTTAAAGATATATTGGTTGAAAAATCTAATGATGAGAATTTTGTCGAGGTTACACATAAATATACTGGTATGTTTTTAATTGCTGAACAATCATTATTATATTATATTTTGAGTGAAAATAATATAAAGCCATTTGAAATTTTCCCATATGATGAAATCGTAAAAAGAAATTTTAATTGGAACTCAATGGCAGCCGAAATGGGTTATTGTCACATGTGGTCATATACTAAATATAAGGAAAGTGCAATTAAGAAAATGAAATATAAAATAATTAATTATTTTCCAGAATATAATCACATTATTGAAAAATTCGAAAACGAAATTAAATGATAACTGGTACAACAAACAATAGTCGATTAGGTGAATTACGTAAATATGTTGTAAGTGGTAATTTTGTGGATTTATATATACAATCATTTTCATCGATATCTGATGGATTAAACCCTATATTAAGTCAAGTATCACAATATCCATATACCATAATGTATTATATTGGTAGTGTAATATATACTGATATTATTCAAAGTGATGGTACATCAGTGACATCGTTTAAATATCAACCAAATAATAATAGTAGTTTCATTAATCATGGGATTATTAAAAATCCAAACATGAGTGGAATAATTAATAATCCTAAAATTATTGACGATGTATTTATAATTAGAGATAATTTATCTGCATTAGATAAAAATTATCGTTTAGAATATATTGGGAACTTGAGTGAGTTAACAACATATGCTGGTGGTAAATATTTTAATATAATAAATAATACATAATATGGCAGTTGGAATTTTTGGAACAACAAGACCCGCAGACGTAAGCATCGAAGATATTGATGTTTATTATAATTATTCACCAAGTAGAGAAGTAATTAATAATAATATTATTAAATTAGATTCGTCAACAATTCTATCATATAATAACTTACCTGTCGATGAACAGATTGTTGGTAGTGAGAATTTGTTAGAGGGGTTATATAATATGAGATTACCTGCTGAAGTTTTTGGACAATTAGGTATATATACAATATATTTAAAACCGAAACAAGTTACAACTTCAATTATTGATTGTAGTGTTTTATCTTCATTACCAAACATTAAAGGAATTGTACTCGATACTAATCAATTACCTGAGAATTTAAGAGCAAATAATGCGTTACAAGGTTATCGAATAGAATATATTGATTCAATAACAAACAATAAAATTAGGAATACTGTTCGTTATGTTGTAACGTCAAATAAAGTTGTGCCGATTAGTGAAAATGTCGGTAATACGAGTCAAAAAGCTATACGTTATAGATTTGATGATAGTGGGTCGTTATTGTTTGTTCAACTCACTCCAAGTAGCTCAAGTGATGTTAAACCAAATGCATCACCATTCATTGGTAATCCAGACCAAATGATTTTAATATCAAACACATTTTTCTCACCATTAGTTGTTGAAGTTACAATGGTTAAAAATACGATTGATACATTAACTGATTTTGTTGCGGGTGAGCAGGTTAAGGATATTGATAATGGTTTACTTACATATTATGATGAGAATAGAGTAATTACTAAACAATTTAATATTTATGAAATTAAAGATGATGTTAATGATGTTCCATTGTTTGAAGTTAAAGAGAAAAGAATAAATATTGATGAAAATCAAAATTTTAATGGTGTGATTGATGATGTGCAATAATAAATAATAACTTAAACATGTAAAAATCCCATATCTATTGATTGGGATTTTTTTTTTATCGTATTTATAATAAATTATTAACCGTGGCAAAAGTAAAAGTAATTAATCAGAATCTTAATGGTAATTTAAATGGTGCATATTTTAATGATACTCCATCTAATACAATATTTTCATTTGGTAAATTTTTTGTTACCTCAAATTTTGATAATAAACAAAATGTTGATTATACAAATTCGTTAAGTTCTTTTGTTCGTTCAGTTACATTAGAAACTCTTGGTGTCTCGGAAATACAATCTAAAATAGTCCAAAAATATACTACAAATACTGTATTAAATCTTGATAAAAGTGATTTAAATACGTTCGTTAGATATGGTTCAGCATATGAGTTTTTGAGGGTAAGTATTCAAAATATTATCATGGCATATCCCGCATCATTATTTGCTAATTCACAAAAAGAAATTGGTGGAAATCCAACATATGAAGGATTCGTATATGACTCTATTACAAATATTAGTACGTTTTATGTTCCAACCAAAATTATAAACAATACTTTTGGTATTGTTTATAATTTTGATAATGAAACTATTCCTGACGATAATTTATTAAAAAACCTTAATGAATCATTTAATAAGTATGTTATTTGGTCAAGTCTTGAACCTAATAAATCTTTTAAAATACTTGGTTATACTGGAAATACTATTAATGTTAATGTTGTTTATTCAGGAACAGTATTTATTAAAAGTAATTATATTAAGTTATTTGTTGAGGGTAATCCGTTTGATTTAATGGGAACTGGTAGTACTGCCAATGTTGATTATCATGTTAGACCTAATAATTTGGTTTTTGAAGAATTTAGAGCACTTCTTAATGAATATGAAAAAAATATTGTTTCGAATAGGGTTGATAATAATGGGTTTAGTTTTATTTTAAAAGACCCAACATTACTCGAAGATGGTAAGATAATATATAATGATTCTCAAATACTTTGGGCTACTGGTGATAAATATAATATTGATATTGATACACCAACCTACCAAAAATTTTTAAATATTGTATTAACTATTGGGGCAAAATATGATAAAATAAAAACTGACCTAATCGCAAGATTTTTAACCCCAGCATCACTTAAAACTTATGATTTTACTAATGATGGGAAGATAACTAAATTATTAAGAATTTATGGTAGAGAATTTGACCAAGTTAGACAATTTATTGATTCATTAGTTAATATTAATAAAATAACATATGATAAACTAAATAATGCTCCTGACCAAATAATTAAAAACATGGCAAGTACGTTTGGTTGGGATTATTTTTCATTGGTTAATGAGGAAGAATTAGTTAATGGTTTTTTAACTGTCGATGATAATGAAAGAAATTTAAATGATAATTTATTACCCGCTGAGATTGATATTGAACTTTGGAGAAGAATTATTAATAATACAAGTTATTTTTGGAAATCAAAAGGCACACGACAAGCAATTAAATCGATGTTTTTATTAATTGGCATTCCAGAACCATTTATCAACATCACAGAATATGTATATACCGTTGATGGAAAGATAAATCCTAATACTGTTCCATTAATTCAACAAGACTTCCCATCAAACTCATTACCATACGATAATAGTGGTTACCCTGTCGCACCATTAGAGACAAATGACTTCTTTTTTCAAGTTAGTGGTAATTCTGATAGTGGTCAAGCATATTTGGATGTGTTTAGAATGGCTGGTTTTAATCTTAAACAAACACCAGATAATAAAAAAACATGGATTCAAACTGGTGCAACAACAAGAGTTCATTATAGTACACCACAATATTATCAAGAAGACAGTAAACTTGTTATTAATACTAAAGAGGTTGATGTATCATTAGATACTGCAAGAGGTATTGAATTTGATGTTTTTACATATATTAAAGATAAGGATTTTGTTGTGAATAGTAGTGGTTATACATTACCATATTCATATGTTAATATTTCCACAGTACCACGTAATAATAACACATTTACATTACCATATGATATTAATAAAATACAGGGTAATATTGAAGTCAGATATAATGGTGTTTTATTAAATGCACCATCAATTTCAGGTGTGACTGGTAGTTTAATAAATGCTGATTATTTTATGATTGATGGGAAAACATTTACCATACCCGAACTTAATAATGAAATACACTCAACTGATGTTATTCAAGTAACATTAATTACTACTGGTGGTACTATTAATACTGCAATTAGTGGGATTACTGTTGATTATGTTGTTACACGAGTTAAGGCTGAGATGAATGGGATGACTATGTACGTACCATTACCAAGCTTCCCTCGTGGTGATGTTCAATTAACGATTAATGGTATTGCCTTAACTAAGGGGACTACACAATTTACTGCTGATTATATTGTTGACCCAGCTAACTCAAGCGGTGGAACAATTAATCGTATTATTATTCAAAATACTGATGTTATCACGTATTTAAATGAAAATCCTGATGTACAAATATCATATATGAATGTGATTGGTACTAATGATATTAATTTAAGAAGTGAAGTTATTAGGGTTGATAGTTTTAATAGTGGGAAGGTTTATTTTAATAATAGTGCAAATAAATATGTTTATAAATTGAATTATAAAGCTGGTAATGCTAGTGATATTAAAATTCTAATTGATGGTATTGCATTACAACCAAATAATGATTATAGTGTTAATTCACAAAATCCTTATGAAATATTTCTACCTAAAGGTATTCGATATGGTACAGTAATTAGTGTGTATTATCTTGTTGGTGATAACGGTGCGTTTAGTCCTGTAATTGATGATGTGTTTGGTCTTGGTGATATTAGTCAATTATCATTCTTAGAGTTTCTTGAATTAATTCAAAGAAAAATGATTAATGCGAGAAATCGAAAAACAATAACTGATTTTAAAGGAGGGTGGTATCCAACTGTGTTGAGAATTTATGAAAATTATTTAGAAAGAGGGACACTTCCTAATGGTGACCCATTACATTCAAATGGATATACTTTTGCAAATTTATACCCCTTTTTAAGTAAATATAATGCATTTTTTCAAAAATTTATTGACCAATTATTACCAGCAACAATTATATTAAAAAGAAGCGGTTTATTAATTAGAAATAGCGTTTTTACGAAGCAAAAACATTGGTATAAAAGAGGTGTGAATGTCGCAAGTGGTACAACTGGATATGATATGAGAGAAAATTTCATGTTACAATATTTTGGTGATGATGGAAGTATATTTCGTATTCGTCAAGAAGGTATACCAATACCACCAGAACCACCAATATTATATGTTAATACAACTGAAGGTACTTTTGGTAGTTTGATTACTGGTGGTAATGATATTCAAGGTTATGATGTTCTTACTGAATATGGTATTGATTATAAATTATCAACAAATACTGGTTGGACAAGACAAAGCAAAACAATACCACCAGAATCACCATTAACTATTAATTATTTCATAACAACAATTAATAATTTAATTAGTGGAGAGACATATAATTATCGAGCATATATTCAATCTGGTGAGTATGGTTATACTGGTGTTACTAAAACAACAACAATGCCTGAACCAATATTAGAACCATCATTAAAAACTAAATCACTTACAAGTGTTACTGAAACATCATTTGAAGGTACTGGTGGTAAGGATGTTGTTAGAGGTGAAGATGCAACATGGTATGGAATGCAATATCAACCAATTGCGAATCTTGCTGAGTTTAATGTTA
>Ga0222649_1000525_pt1 | contig 12464 bp, 14 predicted proteins | sample AntAcemetagen337_FD_179865 | JGI IMG/M metagenome (GOLD analysis project Ga0222649, IMG submission 179865) | Saline water microbial communities from Ace Lake, Antarctica - #337 | ecosystem: Environmental > Aquatic > Non-marine Saline and Alkaline > Saline | place: Antarctica: Ace Lake... | reverse complement strand
CAATATAATGAAGAAGAAGAAAAAAGTATTGAAGATGAATTAATGGATGAATTAAATGGTATGGATGATGAACCTAAAACAGCTGAACCTGTAGCAGTTTCTGAACCAAAGTTAGATAATGTTGAAGCTACACCAGAACCAGATAAAACAGTAGCACCAGAACCATCTAATGAGCCATCATCTGAACCTTCAAATGATGCACCTAGTGTTGAACCAACTGCTGAACAACCATCTGCTGAAACGGATGAAACACCTAATATGGAAGAACCTATAGAACCATCCGATGATTCTAATAGTGATTCTGAAACATCAGGTGATGGTGATGATGCATATACTGAAATACAATCATTACTTGGTAAACTTTCTAATGAAATTACTAAGATGAATGACTTATCTGCTGCACAAACTAAAAGTATTTTAAATACAGTTATATCTTCTACTAAAGGTGGTATTGAAGGTCTTAGTGATGATGAAAAAGAAGATTTAACTACTAGAATTAAAAAAGATGGTAAAAAAATTGACGAAGATTTAGAAGAAGAAATTGAAGTCTTTTCACATAAAGTATTAGATAATGATAATGAAGATAGTTTAAATGATGATAACGAAAATGTTATTGATGATGAGAATAATGATGAAGATTTAAATGAAATTATTAGTAGAATTGTTAATGAAGAAATGTTGAAATATACTAAAAAAGATAAATTATATAACGATATTTCTAAAATTATTAAAGAAAGCGTTGATGAAGTAGTTAAAAATAAATTGAATGAAGCAGATGTTTATTCAGATGTATCTAATATCATTGAACCTCTTTCTAACGATGAAAAGAAAGTTAAAGAACTAGCTAACCTTCTTCTTAAACAAATAACACCAGAAGAAAGAAAACAAGCTATTGATTATGTGAAAAGTTATCAACTTAAAGAAGAAGATGAAGAATTTGGTTCACATCAATCTATAATGAATTCTATAAGAAAGAATTTTAAAAGTGGTTCTAAAAAATCAATTGCTTTAGTTGCTTTAATGTTATTTTTAAAATTTGCTGGTACTGCTCAAGCACAAACTAGCCAAGATAATGTAAAAGATAAAAAAAATACTGAAGTTAAAGCTGACACCAAATCTGTTGGAGATAATGTTGATAATGATGAATATAAAATAGAAACTAAAAGTACTAGTGATAACGGTAAAAGTAAAAAAATAGAATATACTAGTAAACACAAGTTTAAAACTTTTGATAAAAGAGGTGCAAACCTTAAAAATAAAGCTGTAATGGATAAACCATTTGACCAACTTGATGAAAATAAAGATACTGAAAAATTAGAAAAGGTTTGGAGATTAATTGCAGAAAACCCTACCAAAGCTCTTAATGATGGTAAAGTGGTAAGTGATGATGGTAAAACATTAGCAACAAATGTTAAAGGGGAAGGTAAAAATATTGTTTTTGATTTTGTATTTGAAAACCAAGATTCAAACGATTATACAGATGGTAAAACACCAGTAAAAATATTAGGTGCAGAATATGAAGAAATACCTGGTGAAAGAAGTGAGTTAAATAAAGTCTGGGTTATTAACTCAAATAAAGGTAATTTAACTATAGACCCATCTGATAAACAACATGATGAAAAAGTGTTACAAGCAATTAAAGATGGATATGTTGAACAACCTGGAACATATGATTGGGTAAAACCTACAGGTGGTATATGGGTTAATAATGGTCCAGAATTAAAGAAAGCACTTGAAAATGGTGGGAGATTTGATTATAAACCATTCATTGATAAATATGGTGCTAAAGGAGAAAAAATAAAATAATATTAAGTTAAAAAATTATAATAAAAAGAGGTTAGTAAAATTATATCTACTAACCTCTTTTTATTATTTAATACTATATTTATCCATATTTTTAAGTATATATTCTTTAGCTGATTGATATTCACTTACATCATAAGTAAAACTTTCTTCTGAAGCAAATTCTTTACCAGCATAATTATCTATTAAATATTTTGAATTAGGAATATCCCAATCAATAAATGGATTTATATCATCGAAATCTTCGTATAAATCTTTAAGCCTTCTAACGCCTTCAGCATCAATAATTATATTCTCATTATTTTGGGAATAACAAAACGCATGAACAAAGTTATAATTATATTTAGCATCCTCATCAACATCTTCAAATTCATCATTAATTACTGCTATTCTATATTGAGGAAATATTTCATTTAATGCAACGCAAAATGGAATACATTCACCAGTCATCCATTGTTCAACATCATTCTCATTTAACATTTTACGTATAGTAGTTACTATATATTGTTTTAATTTCATAATATTAAATAGTTTTTTTTATATTAATATTTTACTTCAATATCTTTTATTAATAATCGTGAACATAGTTTGCTATTCTCAATTACATTTTCCCCTGTAAGATTAAAAGTTTTGTAAGCATCAATAACTTGTTTAATATTATCATTTGTTATTTTAGTGAATAATGTGATTCCTAATATTTCTTCTTGTTCTTTAATTGCGGTAATAATTTTACCACATTCTTCATAATTTTCATTATATTCAAAATATTCTAAGATATATAGGATAGTTAATATCCCATACATGAACATATTTTTTTTGTAAAATTTTATATTATTTCAAATAAATATCTTTAAGTGGTATTCTATTAGTTTTTTTATATGAAGTAGCATTTGTAATTGAATTATAGACATACATAACATTTAATTTATAAAAGTTATTTTTATCAACATCATTATATTTATAAACACCTTCAATATTTTTATTTAAATGGTTTTCAATTTGGAAATGGCTAGGGTAATACCTATCTAAAGATAAAAAATACTCTTCTGTAATTGGTTTTTTTAATAACTGATATTTTGATAATTCTTTTGCATCTTCATATATAAGAACTTTAAGTTCTACCTTAGTTTCAATTTTACGCCCAATTTCATTATAGCGAAATGCTCTACCCCAAGTTGGAAAGTGTGTGTATATAATATGTTCTGGGTTAGCTAAAAAATAAAATTCAATACCACTTTTAGCCCAAGTAGATTCAATAATATACCAACTATCACCAATTTTAACAGCATTCCAAGCATGTAACTGTGCTATATCATTTTTAGCTAACCCAATAACTTTATCACATTCAATATTCAACTTATCACAGAAAAGTTTAAAAAGGTTTGCATAACCTTCACAAACACCGAATTTATTCTTAAATACCATTTCTGGTTTACAGTTACGTAGCTTTAAACTACCGTTATATCTAATATTTTTTACCATCCACATATATATAAACCTAACAATTTCTTGTTCATTTTTACTATGTTTTTTTATATAAGCTACATTACTCTCAATTGATATGTTATCTTTTACTGATTCATTTAAAACCAAGCTATCAATTCTTTTGTAGTTATAATTTTTAAGATATGTGTAAACTGAATCACCATTGTTAGAATAAACAAATAATGGAAATAATATTGTGAAACATAAAATTGATATAACTTTCATAATTTTAACTTGTTTAGTTCACATAGATGTTATACGTATATTATCTAAAAAAGGTTGTGATGAAAGGTTAATAATTTAATATTCCCAATCTGATTTAGAAATTCTATATCCATTATCTTTTAATAATGTAGTTAATTCAACGGCACATTTTTTACATATTTCCATTTCTTCTTTTTCCCCACTTCCACTATCTGGATAAGAAGTACCATTTTTATAAATAAAATCACATTCAAAAGTATCATAACTATATGTTTCTATTTTGTTATTACATTTATCACATAGATTGAAACTCTCAATAATTACTTCAAATTCTTTAAGTACTTTTTCTTTTTTTACTACTTACATAACTTTATTTTTTATTTAGTATTAACAGTTACACTTGTTAATATTGCACCGAAAACGCACCATCCCCATCCATCCATTCTTTGTTATATTAAAAGAGATGCTAGAAGTATAAAGCATATTGGAACTATGTTATATGTTATAATTTTCATATTATTATATTTTTAATGTTTAAATTTCACACCTCATTGGGTATAAAACAATAGGAAGTCATTAAAAATATACCTTATCGGTATAAACTCTTAACAACCTCCTATTATTAGATTAATGTTTTTTAGCTTCTCTATCTTGCTTACTTTTTTCTTTCTTCTGTCTTTTCTCTTCTTCTATTTTATCTTCTTTTTGTTGCAAAACTAGGTTCATTAGTTCATTGAATCTTATGAACTCATCAATACCATATTTTTTAATTAAACCAGAGAAGGTTGCACTAATATCTGGTTTAACCAAACTAATTGTACCTTTTTCTATATTGAAGTTAATATAAGCTAGTGCTTCTTCAATATAAAATTGTCTACCTTTTTCATCTAGTACATCTAACAATTCTTCATTGAAGACTATGATTACTTCATTATCGCTATAGAAGTTAACCATATCATTTGCTTTAAATACAGAGTATACTGTTTTAACTTTTTCACTTGCTAACAAATCAATTTTCACACATTGACTTATTGTTGGATAATTTTTTAAAAGTTCATCAAATATTTCAACATATTCAGATGATAGTTTTGAGAATTTGCTCATTTTATTAGTTTTTTAAATTGTTAATTATTTTTCAAAACTAATAAAAACTTTTCAATAAAACAAATAAAATTAATTTGGAACGCTAAAATTTATTGTTAATCTATCACTAAATGTAAATGCACCATCTGAATAAGTGAATAGAATATCTACAAGCACCATATTAGGCGTTTCTTCCTCTTTAATGAAGTCTATCTTACTAATCACTACATTTGGTATAAACTTGCTTACAGCGTTTCTTATATCCTCTTTTATATCAAATTCAAGAATACTATCATTAGGTTCAAATAAAAATCTTAATAAATCAGTACCATAAGTAGGATAATAAAATCTCTCACCCTTCTTAGTAGTAAGTAAGAAAAAAATCTGTGAAGATATTGCTTTACTAGTAGTTTTATCTGTTGATAAGAAAAACCCTTTCTCATCATCTCTTAATGGAAATGAAATTGTTAAACCTTGAATAGCCATTTTATAATAAATAGTTTATAAGTTAAAATACAACGCTGAATATTTATGATGAAAGAGGGTTTTAAAAATGGAAACTATCCTCCTAGATAAAAGATAATAAAAAAGAGAGGAGTTAAGATTAAAATCTACACCCCTCTTTTAGCATAAATATGATGTTAGCAGTCGGTTTCCTTATTTTATTTTGTAAGTTTTTTTGTTATATCTAACATCCTACTCACATCATAAGAGTCATTTACATTATATTTAAATAAATCACCATTTATCATCGTTCTATTTGTTACTTTAAAATTTTTACTTGATTTATCATAATATTTTAAATATAATTTCAATGTTAAAATGTCCCCTTTGTCAATATTATTTTTAACATAATCAATAAAATATTTACCATATTGATATTTAAATTCATAGATTTCCCCCATTTTTTCTAAAATAATAATATTACTGTCATTAACAATATGTAATTTATCAGTAACATCAAAATCACCACATTTCAATCCATTTGAAAAATTATATAATACTCTTATAAATACTCTTGGATTTTCTATATATGATATAGAATTACTTTTTTGTTTTAGTTCAAAAATTAATAATTTACTAGTTAATTTATTATGTATTTTTGGTAAATCACTAATAATAACAGTACTTTCAATATTAGAGTTTCTATCTTTTAATGTAAAATATAATATAGGTATACTTAGTATTATAGTAACGAAAGTTAAAATTAATCCAATGAATGTTATCATATATTGATTACATTCTAACCACTCCATAAATGACATACGTTTATCTTTTATTTCTTTTTTCTTAAACTGACTGCTAACCATCGAATAAAAAAACGTTTTAATGTTTTTTATTATTTCTTGTATTTTTTTCATATAGTTATTCTTACAATGTACCTTTCTCTATTATTCCATCAAATTGTTCTTTAGAAACTATTATTTGTTGTTTCAATGTTCCACTATTAATAATCTCCTGATAATGTTTCTGCTCATTAGAATATAATATTATAACTTCTTCTAGTATTTTATATATATTTCCACCTATTTATAAATGTTCTATGCAGTTAGCAAAAATAGGATTATTATTATATAATTCATAACCATTATCAAATTTATCAATTATAGTACTGAAATTGGTAGCCACTCCACTATAATTTCTTTTGCGATTTTGACATCCATTTTCATCACAATAATTCATAGTACAGTTTTCTTGTGGCGTTTCACAAAAACTCCAAGGTTGTTTCATATTGTTTTTATTCATTATTTTTTATTAAAAAATTGTTGTTAATAACTTTAAAAGATATATTTTCATCAGCACATCGCCAAACAAGTCCTTCAGCATGTACATTTGGATTTAATATATCTTTAATTTCTGAAATTTTAATTATTTCACTCATAGTATGATTTAATGTTAATTCTTTAAATAATGGGCAATGTGGAATATCTAACAATACTACTGTATCCATAAAATCTTTTTGATTTAACCTTTTACCATTTACAAATATGTTAAAGATTCTAATCTCGTTAGTTTTTAGATTATGATGGTTTCCATTGAATTTACCAATAGCTTCTCCTTGTACAATAATATCATTTGTTTTAAAATGGTTAACCAATTTAAGTATTTCTTCTTTAAAATTAGTGTCAGCGAATACTCTATACCAATCATTTTCTTTAGTATGTAATTCAAAATTTCTACTACAAATTCTAAATATACTTTTACCATATTTTTTTTCATGTAAAATAGTTATACTGCTTCCGTCAAGTTTAAAATTTACAATAAAATTCATACCTTTATATTTTTCTAAAACACTTGGTATATTCTGAATTCTTTCCTCATCGGTTTTTGGAATAATACTTGGGAATGTTGATTTAGAAACTTTTTTTAAATTTGGAAACCAAACATAGAAATAATTATATAAAAAGATATACATTATTTTTTTATACCAAATCTTAGGCATCTTTGGTTTTTCATCTACTATAGGATTGTTATCAGGTTTAACATATTTTTTAACGCCTAATATTTCTGTTAAATCATCTCCTTCTTTCCATTTACCAGTTGGGAGTGGAACAATTAATCCTTGAGAAATTTTCCCTCTTAATTTTATGGTTCTCACTCTAAATTTTCTTTCTCTTAGAAATTCATATTCAGGTAACTCTGGTACAATTGTATCAATACAAATGTATGAAACGTTATCACCAATTTTATATTCATCTTTTTTAATTACAATTTCCCAACCAAGAATTGTTGCAACTTCTATTTTATCTGCTCCTTCGATAGGTTCGATATTAACTATTTTTTGTACACTTGCTAATTTTGTCATAATATTATTAAATTAATTATTTGCTTCTATATATTCTTTAACTTGTTTAATTTCCTTTATATAAAATTCATTTTTATCTAACCCTTCATGATAGCCTAACCACCAATCAAATGAGTGTGATTCTCTATCACCATAAAAAGTAATTGTTTTATCTCCATTGTCAGTGTATCCTTCTGGTAATTTAACGATAGGAATTATTTCAGCCCATTGTTTTATTTTATTTGAATAAATCAAACAAGAATTGAAATATAACCCATTTCTCCATTCATCTACCCAATACCTAATTTTATTATTATTGTAATTTACTATTGTATGAGGTTTATTACTTAAACTAGAAAACTTTATTTTTGAACCAAATTTAATCCCTTTACTTATAGCTACTATAGAAAGTATATTTTGTATTTGTTCATCGGTTGCTTTTCTAACATCTTTTTTATTAGCATAATTGGAACAATCGGCTGATATTTCAATTTCACCATAAGCTACATGATAACCTTCTTTAGTTGAATGGTTACCATTTTCATCAATTTTATAATATCTAAATATTCCAAAATTAGTTTTATCGTATTCAAAATACAACCATTCATCTTTAGTATATTTTTCTTCTTCATAAATAGCTTTCCAAGTTGTTACTATCTCTTTTGGCATTTCACAAAGCTCTTCAATTTCTGAATCAGTATATAGTACATATTCATTAATATTATTACGTGATTGAATATACATCCTACCTTTCTTTACTAATCCGCCAAATAAATCTATTGGCGTTAAGTAACCTATTATTTTTCTAGTTTCCATATTTTTTATTTATATTTTCTTTTTAAAACGAATGTTTCATGAAAAGGTTTCATAAAAATATAAAAAAAATCGTAATTTAACAAATAAAAGAAATATAATTCTTTCGCTATTTATTATAAAATAACTACATGGGTTTCGTATCATCATCACCAAAAATAATATTAGAGGCTTATTATACTCAATTGGGTAGATATAATTTGATTAATGGCACATCTGAGCAATCTATGATAAAGTATTTCTCTATTAATGACCCTGATGTTAATTATCTTGTAGCTGTTAATATTAATGGAAATGATGAAAAAAATATTTTACCAACAGGGTTTGTGGTAGATTTAACAGGTGATAAAAATGATTGTATTAAAAGTGTATCAGCAGGTGTAAATCAAAAAAATTATTTAGATGGTTATAAAAGCGGTGATGCTAGATTCGTTACCGTTGAAAATTTAAAAACAAAAATATAAAAAGATGTCAACATTAAAACAAGTAGAAAATTCAGGTGAAGTAATCTTCCAAAAAACAGTTAGTAAATTAGGTGAAAAAACTTTATCTGGGTCAGATTTAAAATTTACATTTTGTAACTTAGAAGATTTAACTGTAAGACCATATGGTAATTTATTTTCATCATTTAACCTACCAATAACTAACAATCAAAGAACATCTTTTTTAACAAATAATACTTTTTATAATGGTGGTAGAAAAGAAAATGCTTTTAAAAACTTATTATTAGATTCAAATAACAATTTTATCAACAAAATTGTTGTAGCTGAAATACCCCAAAACCAATATGGTGAACTTATTGATGGTAAAACGATTGAAATAAGAGTACCCATAATATCTGGTGGTACACCAATTAACATCACAAGTTATGGGACATATTTCGGCTATAAAACAACCATGAATAATAGTTTTTCAGATACAAATAATGAATCATCGTATTTTGGTATTAAACCTTCAAGTAATGTAGATGGTAATAGTAATATCGCTTATCTTTTTTCTAATGAAATATCTAAACCTAAAATTAAAACAAGTTCAACAAAAATATTGGTTAGTAGCTACACTGTTAATAGTCCAATTAATATAAATCAAAAAATTGATAATACTGTTTTATTTAATTTAGAAGTTGGTAAATATTATAGTTTTGAAGTTGATTTAGGTGTTAGGTTAAGTAACTTACTTATAAGTGCTACAGGTGGTGCTATATTACAAACTAATGATGATATTGGTAATCAATCAAAAACATCTGTTAGAACTAGTAATGTTAAAATAGAAGGTAATGATATTCCAAGTATAAGAGTTAGAATTACTACTGTTAATTCATATACTGGTCCACCTTTAACATTAACTGTTAATATTTATGAAACTACAGTTATCCAAGATACATCATGGAGTAAATGGACAAATAGTAATAAATTCCCATCACAACCAGGTGTATTTAATGGTAAACCATATGCTAATTTTACTGATACAAATAATAGTGGTTTATTAATAGATGAGCCAGTTGGTATTGCTTATTTAGATAAAGGGTTTTGTGTATTTACACACCCAACTATTGTAGATAACTTTAATTTCTCTGCATCAACTTCATCTGGATATGATAATATAGTTTCTGGTGCAACTTATTCAGGGGATACAAATTTTACACAAGTTTATTTTAATTCACCATCTCAATCATATATTAAATATGATTCAATTACCACCGAATTTGTACAAAGTATCATGGCTATTGCAATGCCTAATGAGTTTTATATTAGTAAAAACCCTACATTTGAAGAAGTTTATGGTGTAAATGGTGTGAATAATATTACTAATGACCCAGTATATATAACAGAAATTGGTTTATATAATGAGTTTGGTGAGTTAATCGCAATTGCTAAAACATCAGAACCAATAGCTAAGACTAAAGCAAATATTGTTTCATTCAACATTCAATTAAAATTATAATGAGTTCAGGTAGATATGGAACTATAGCACCATCAAATATTGCTGTAAATGATATTGAAATATTATATACCTTTCAAGAAAAACGTGAAAGCGAACCAACTACCATTTCTACTCTTAACCCATTAGATGTTTTAACAACTATGGTTGAGCCTTTAACGCAATCTGAAGTGTTAGCTGGTTTATATAAAATGAGATTATCAAAAGATATATTCAATAAAATTGGTATATATACATTACTTATAAGACCTAAAAGAGTTAAAACTACTATAACTGATTGTGGTGTTCTAACCTCTTTACCTGATGTTAAAGGTATTGTATTGAATGGCTCTGACCAAAACTTAATACAAAATATATCAACACTAACCACTTCAAATGGATTGGTTGGATATAGGGTTGAATATGTAGATAATGCAACAGGTTCAATTATTAAAAACTTTTTTACTATAATCACATCAAGTAATAAAGCAGAAGCAGTTAATCAAAATCAGAGTAATACTACATCTAAATCTATTACATATAGGTTTAGTGATTCTGGTTCTTTAATCTATCTAACACTTACACCTTCCTCTGCATCACAAGTTCTACCAAATAGAAAACCATTTGTAGGGTCTGCTGGGCAAACTGTATATATATCTAACACGTTCTTTGACCCAATAATGTTAGAAGTAAATTTAACTAAATATGATATAGAATCTGTTATTAAATATGTAGCTGGTAATAGAACTGAAAACTTCACTAATGGTAAAGTAACTTTCTTTAATGATGATAATTCAATATATGACCAAAAAATTGATTATACAATCAAAGATGAATTTAATAAACCATTATACCATGTAATAGATAGTACTGATATAATTGATACTAATGAAGATTTTGAAGATATAAAAAGTGGAATAAATAATGTTTAAAAATCACTAACATCAATTCCAAGCTCTTCCATCAACTTTCTAGTTTTTAAAAAGTTAGTAACATCTATTTCCATATCAGAAACTTTCTTTTTAATACCATTAGGTAAAATATCTGAAAAATTATTTGAAAAATCTTTTATGGATTCATAAAACTCCATAGCCTTTTTCTGCTTAGATTCAACTTTCTTTGGATTTAAAAATAGTTTTTTATGTTGATTAACCAAATCAATATATTTATCACTATACTGATTTTTATTATCCACTTTACCATTTAGTTCTTGTTTTTTAATATTTAACTTATCTAAAATAAGTGCAACTTGATTTCTTTCAGATTCATTTGCAGTTTTATTTAATGTTACAAATTGGTTAGCCAAGTTAATATAATTATCAATGTTAGCTAAGTTAACAATCTCTTTAACCTTGATATCTTTTAAAAGATTAAATAATATTTTACCTTTTTCACTTAACTGTGAAATCTCAATTGGAGTGTTTATATTTTTCTTCTCTGTTAAATCAAATATTAAATCAACATTAGGTTCAAAATGTAAAACCTCTTTAAATTGTATGTTTGGATTATTTCTAATTGAAGTAATTTTAATCGCATCATCACTAATATTTTTAGATAATATAATTGTTGTTAAAAGATTATTAACAATCGAACCATAATATATAGAACCTTCATCACCATCAATAAGTAATGTTATAGGCTTTTTAATGACATCCTTTTGTATATAACATCTAGCAAGTACATACGAATACAGATGATTACCAACACTTCTATTATCCTTTTTTAAAACTCCAATTCTCTTTCCTATTTCTTTCTTAAAAAAAGTTGTGATTTCGTCTTCTCTATTTTTAAATTCATTAAAACCTTCTGGTAAAATTATACCTTTTATGGAAATAACTCTTTCTATAACCCTTTCTAAACTATGATTACTTAAATTAGCTTCCTTTAATATTTGATAATTATTAATTAACATAGATAGTTTTAATTATAATTAGTTTGGTTTAATGAAACTAAATTACTAGATTGTACGTTAGAATATAATAAATTCTAATTATGTTAAGCGAAACCATAATATCTTTTATTAAAAATAAAATTATGAGAAATTGTTGTCAAGTTATTTATCAGATGATTGAAAAAATACCATCTAATAAAAAAAAAGTTTATTAAAGATTTGCAATGGAATTATGAAGATGCAAGTTTTAAAGCACCAGAAGAAACTATACAATGGCATAGAGTACAATCAACATTAATTAAACATATTCCTAAACCTAGTAAAGATTGGGAGTTTGAAGTACTAAGTATTTTTACAACATTATCAATAGATGAAATTAAAGTTTCAATTTAAAAATAAATAATAAAATGGACGATGATATTATAATAGGTAATGAGTTAATAGCAACTTACTTGAATTTTAAACAAAAATCATATACAC
>Ga0222649_1000521_pt1 | contig 12498 bp, 9 predicted proteins | sample AntAcemetagen337_FD_179865 | JGI IMG/M metagenome (GOLD analysis project Ga0222649, IMG submission 179865) | Saline water microbial communities from Ace Lake, Antarctica - #337 | ecosystem: Environmental > Aquatic > Non-marine Saline and Alkaline > Saline | place: Antarctica: Ace Lake | collected... | reverse complement strand
GAATCAAAATGTTATTATCATAATATTTGATCGTAACTAAACCGAGAGACAAATATATACAAATCCTCATTTTTTTACATGTAAAAAAAATATATAAATATCCGTTAGATTCTGTCGTATATAATTTGTATTATTCGCTTATGTTTTATACTATTGAAATTATATTTCAATCTTGTTTTTTAATTATGATGGGTTCGTTTTCATTTACATTGACAATCATTTTGGTTTTTTGTTTAGGTTCAATTACAAAATCTGTTTCAATATGTAAAGCTTCTCGTTCGACATTTATATTTGGTTCAGTATTTAATGAAATTGTTTCTGCTTGTTCTTCAATACCTTGAGTTTTTAAAATACTTGTAATACACTTCTCTGCTTGTTTTTTATTGTTTTCAATCTCTTTTTCTAATTGTTTAATGAGTGTATCATTAAATTCACAATAATCTACGATTTCTTTTTGTCGTTCAATTGATGGGATTGGGATTTTCAATGTTTCAAAATCTCCTTTTTTAATACACCCTAATCCAGTTGTGTAATGTGCTAAATCCATAATATCATTCTTAATAAATTTTAAATATTGATATAAATAGTCATAATTAAATTCTTTTTTTGGAATTAAAGCATATTGATGTGAAGTTCCTGCGGATTTACCATTTACTTTAAATACTTTTCCTAATCCAATATGTTCGCCATATTTTTTATCACCTCCACCTCCATCTTTAATTATTATGAAATATTTTTCATAATCAAAACAAAAGTCATCTGTATATCCTTCTGGATTAATAGCTTTATTTGTATAAAATGGATATTTTCCAGATATTTTACAATCTTTTGAATTAAATTTACCAGAACAAATTTTATTACAAACTTCACCCAAAGTTTTCACCACATTCTCACCAAACATTTTTTGAGTATTCAAACAAAACTCATTCAATGTTTTCAACTCTTTGATTTTTTCCTGACTTGTTTTATTCGCCTTCTCATAGATGAAATCCAAATATTTGACGATTTCTTGTTGCTTTTCAATTGGGGGAATTGGGATTTTTATTGATTTAAATTCTTCAATATCAATAGCTTTTTGTGCGGTTCCTCTTCCACATTTAAATACTTGTTCTTTATTATTATCCAAGTAATACCATAAATATTCATTTTTTAAAATATTATTTTTAGATTTAATAGTAAATGCTTGACTATTTAAGTAATACTTTTCATTTAACAACATAACACAATTGTGTAATGACATTCCTTCTCTACTTATTTTACAAGTTTTTTCTTCTCTTGTAAATTCATTAGTATAAAATGATGTAAAACCACCTCCACCTAGAACAGGATATTCTCCTGTTTCTACTTGACCTTTTACAATTCTTTTTCCATTTTGTATTTCACAAACTTCCCCCAAAGTTTTCACAACAACACCTTCTTCGTATTGTTCTTCTTCTATATCGTCTTTCATATATTCGGCATAATTTAGTGAGTATGAGTTCGATGCGATTTTTTCAATCGGAACCTCAACCAATAGATTCTTAATATCTTCATACGGATTAAAATCATAAAACTTGACTTTGGTAGTTTGATGTGTCTTTGAAAATTTATAATTTCGTCCAGTTTCTTTTTGTGTTTTTCCAATTTTAATTGTTGTTTCCAAAACATCTTTTCCTTCTCTCTTTTTCACAAAATAGAATACACAAGTCTTTATACTCGTATAAGTAAATATACCCGATGGTAAATATATAATCTCTTTCAAATCGCAAGTTTTCAATAAATATTCTCTAATCGCAACTAATGTATTATTTGATTTACTAAATAAATCTTGTCCATCTGGCAATACAACGGCACATTTACCTCCAATCTTTAACATATAAATGATTGCTTGAATAAACAAGCTAACTGCGTTATCTGTTTTGATTGGAACATATTCACTTTTCAATGGACTTTCAAAATCATCATATTTTAACCCTTTAATTCCAAATGGTGGATTCGCTAGTATATTATCAAACTTTCTCGTAATTGGTTCTCTTATACTATCACCTCTATCTAATTTTTCAAACATATGTCCTGTAGAGATTAACATATTTGAAATAGCTAATTGATACGTGTCAGGTTCTAATTCTTTACCATATAATCCTTCATTCTTAATAAAATCCCAATCGAGTTTAATATTTTTACTCTTTGCTTGTTGCATAATATTTTGTAAATAGGTAATTAAGAACCCACCAGTTCCCATAGTAGGATCTCCACAAGTATCTATTTTCCCATCAGGATATATTTGAGGGTTTATAAGTTTCACCATCATTTTTTTAATTAACGGTTGTGTAAAGAATTGTCCCAATACTTTACCAGTCATAATATCTTGAATCACTTCTTCATATGCATTACCTAATACATCGTATTCTGTATTTGTCAAGTCCAACGCGTTTAATTTATCAATTAATTTTTTATAGGTAGATTTATGTTGGATATCAAACCCTTTACCCTTCAAGAATATATTTTTTGTAGTAGGATGGTTTGATAAGATGTCATCCCATAAATACTTCATATTAACAGGGATATTATCTTCTTTTTCGTTTGCAAGATTAGTAAAACGAACAATTTCCAATAATTTATTTTTATGTTTTTCAATCATTTCATCTTCAATATGAGTAAAATCATATTCATAATCGTCAATATTAATTTCACCTTCGAAATGAGGTTCAAGTAATTTTAATATTAATAAATACGACATAGTTCTTAATGCTTTTTCACCAGTTAAACCTTCGTTATCTCTCAATATATTTAAACAATTTTTGAATGCACTAATGAGAGTTGTTTTATTATCCATTTTAGAAATATTTGTTTGACTGATTTGTTGAATTTCAGTTAATGTTATACATGGTGCTTTCTTATTTTGATGCCTCGTGAAATCAATTTTTTGGTTAAACACCTTTTTACACAGATCACAGGAATATTGTTTTGACATTATCTTATACTTATATAAGATAATATTCCTTTAAGTTAAAATAAATCAATTTTATACTATAAAATCGAAAAAAAGGATTTTTTACTTAATTGTTCCTAAACAATTTTTATCGTATTTAATATTCACAAAATAACACCACTTTTTTTTTTCTTATTTGTTATAGTAATTATATCTCTCAAATCCTTTGCATTATAGTATTCAACCCATAAACCATTTGGAGGAAATAACACATCTATTTTACATAATCTATTACTTACAATTGATAAGTCCAAATAATCATTTTTTATTTCAGGATACAATAATAAATACTCACCGACTTTACTTTTACATGTTTCAAAATCATAATATACGCGTTCAATACTCAAATATTCTATCCAGTTTGTAAATTGTCCTTTGAATATTATTTCAGGTTCTTTTGATAATCTATTATCTGTATCACATAGCTTATAATAATCTTCTTTACTTTGTATGTTTTTATCAGCAATTAATTTTCTTGCTTTTTCATATGTTGTAGCGAGTACAGTTCTTCCTGTTGTTTTTAATCTTATTTTTTGAGTTAATTCGTCATCATATTCACCAAACTCATCAATCGTTACTTTGTCTTCTTTTTTTTTTGGTTTAGGTTCTTGTTTTCCAATATCAATTCTAAACACTTTTATTTTTTGAGTAATAGTCTCATCTTCTAACCCCATTTGATAAATGACTTCTTTTACTTTTATCAAATCAGGATTTTCATTATTTTTTAACCAGTCATCACTATTCAAAATTGGTAAGATGACCTTTGCTTTTTTATTAGGTTCAAGTTTATTCTTTCTAAATGCTCTTAATATGGATTGCAATATGCGAATAATGGATGTCATATTTTCAGAAAATACAACACCATCCAATAACGGAAAATCCCACCCTTCACCCAGACAATATACACACGTAATTATTCCAAATTTCGCCTTTTCAAAATTGTTAATTATTTCTTTTTGGTCTTTTGGTTTCATTTCACTATGATAATTTGAATAATATAAATCAGGTATTTTGAAGTACTCATCATCCAAAAGCATTTTTATATACTGAATTAATTTTAACGAATTATCTGTATTGTTTGAATATATCAATAAATGATGTGAATTTCCGTCAGATATGCTTTTCAAAGGTGCAAACGCACTCAAAAACAATCTCTTATCATTTTCTTTTATAATATGAAATTTTGATAATTGTTGTTCTAATTGTTCTTCATTTGTAACAATGGTTTGAATATCATAATCACAAATAATATTTTCATCAATTGCCTGTAGCAAACATTTTCTATCAATTATTTCTCCAAAATATTCAACATTATCATTTGAAACTACAATACCATCATCGCACATGCTCTCCAATTGTTTAAGTGTAGCTGTTAATGATAATTGTTTTACAGATAGAATCTTCAACATTTCAATATATTTTTTTGTATTATCTGCTAATCGCATATTATTTGTAGTCAAATGATGACAATTATGCACTACTGGACCATCAATATATTTATTATTTTTATTATTTCTATCTATTGTTCCTATAATAAAATTATGATTATCTTCTACTTCAATGTCATATACATATGGTTTATCACTACGAAACCCATTATTAATAATATTTGTTATTTTTGTAATTTTCAATGTTCCATATTCTAAAAATTTATTATTCCATTTATATTTATCCAAATGCATACTATTTATTTTATAGTTAAAATCACTATGAATATATGAAGTAATTAAATTTAATAATTTTAATGAATTTACTTTATTGAATTTTAAACAATAATATTTTTCTTTCACTTTTGAATAAGAACAATCAATATCATATTTTTTGAATTTATTAATGAATTTAATATGCGTTTCTTCATCATAGTTATTAGAATGGATAGTTATTGAAGATATATCATTATTTTTATATCTACTAACTGAACCATCGTCCATAAACCATATTGCAATACCTCTTTCATCTATTTTATCTAATAACCAATCCGGAATTATTTTTGTATCTCTTGGTATTTCATTATCCAAATCAAATATTTTACTTTGAAAAGTATATGCTGGTTTTTTTGAATAACCATTTTTTTCAATAAAAGTTAATTCATTAATATTCAACATATTTGCTTTCCATAAACAATATTCTTTTTGTTTTTCACAATGAATAATTTTTAATCTTAATCTATTATTTGATGTATATGATAAATGTCCATCACCTAAATATGAACCATATATTAATTGTAATTGGTCATTATTTAAACAATGTGCTACTATTGTAGCAATATGTGTATTATCATATTTAGATATAATCAAGTCATTTTCTTTTAAATTTATTGCATTGATATAACCTTTATTAGTTAAAATTTTATGATTTTCTGTGCATTTAATATTTTTTTTAGACATTTGAATTTTTAATAAATTTATATTTTCTTTTCTCCATGAATAAGTCATTTTTTTATACTCAAACTTTTTATTAATTTCATTAAATGATAATATTAATGGTAATTCTTCTTTTCTCTCAAACATATTGTATAATTTACCTATTTTTATTACTCCTTTATTTGTTTGTATTCCTGTTTCAAATGGAAAACATTCATCATTTATTTTCATATCAAACGTAAATCCTATATTTTTGGTCGCGGTATATACTTTATGCGCTGATAAATATGTAGTTATTACAATACACTTATTTTTATTATCTTTTAAAAATCTGAGTATATTTTCATTATCTATCCCACCCGAAACAATTAAATATGGAACGCTTTGAAACAATATACAAATAACTTCTTCCCACTGTTTCAATAATAATTTATTAGGAACGCCAATAAGAATAGTATTGGCGTTTAGTTTTTGTGTAATCCATAATGAAATCAAGGTTTTACCTACACCGCACATTAATACAAGCATACCTTTATCGTGTTGTTGCAAATGTAGAATCGATTTATCAATAATTATAATTTGGTCGTTTCGTGGTATATAGGAGTCAATTTGTTTATTTGTTCTCTTGGATTTTAGAATATGAATTAACGATTGAATGTTTATTTTTTTTATAGTTTTCCTTACTCTGTTGCATCTCACCAAATCACTAATGTCTTGATTGGATAATTTTTTATACTTAATACGAAGTGTATTAAGATAAGGTTCAATGAGAGTAATAATTTTTTTATTGTAAAATTCAGTTCCCGCATCATATTTAATATTTAATTCATGAAACTCATTTTGTAATAAGCGTTCAACAAATCCCATCTTTTCAATAGGAACTTCAAAGACAGCTTCGAAATAACCTCTCTTAATCTCACCAGTAGCATAAGTTGTATCCCTCTCAGGAATATTATTTGCTTTACCCATCTTACATCCATTATATATATCATATGCTTCGTGATTTCTTATGTAAATATATCCGCAAATCTGGTTCATTTTTGTATAATGTTCATATAAATTATCAGATATAATAAATTATGAAAAAGAAATTCAATTTTTATTGGGATAATGAGTAAAAAAACTTATAACGTCGTCGTTCTTTAAGTAGGAAATTAAATAAGTCTTATAAGTCTTGGGAAACGAATCATTATTAATAGGTTGAAATATTTTTCGGACATTTATAAAATGTCCGAAAAGTAAAAGCAGGGCTCCAAAATATCATGAAAATACGATTTACATCATTATGCTTTGAAAAATAATAATAATATAAATTCATCATAGCATAATATTTTTGCGTATTTGTATCGGACCTTTTTATCTGACTTTATAGTAAATGGAAAGTCACGAAGAAAAGGTCCGTGTTTTTTCATGTGAACCTTGCCAATTTACATGTGACAAATTATCAAAATGGAATAGACATACGACAACCAGTAAGCATTTAGGTGAACGAAAAAGGCACGAAAAAGGTCCGATGAAATTAGAGGTGTTTACATGTAATAATTGTAATCTATTATGCGGTCCATTATCAAAATGGAATAGACATATTCTAACACGAAAACATTTAGCAATAGAAAAAGGCACGAAAAAGGTCCACACTGATTTTGCTTGTAAAAAATGTAAGAAATTATATATATCTGACTCGGATCTTATGCAACATGAAAGACAATGTGAAACTGGTATAATAGACCGTTTATTGAACGATAATATAGAATTACGTAATTTTATTATAGAGCAAACGAAGTATAATTCAAAAACAATAGAAACGATTATGACGAACAATAATGAAACTATGAATAAAACAATAGAATCAATGATGGTGCAAAATAATGAAAATATGAATAAAACAACAGAAACAATAATTGAATTGTGCAAACCAATCAATAATAATACAACAATTCATCAAACAAATAATCAGAAATTCAACATCCAGATATTTTTGAATGAAACCTGTAAGGATGCAATCAACTTCTCTGATTTTATAAATAATATTCAGATTTCCTACGAGGACTTGGAGAACAATGCACAACTTGGCTTTGTAGGTGGTATTTCAAAGATATTTTTAGATAATTTGAAACAACTGGATGTTACTGAGCGTCCTATACATTGTACGGACGTGAAACGTGAAACAATATATATTAAAGATGAAAATACATGGACGAAACAACCAGACGACAAGAAGCTACAAAAAGCGATACAAACAGTATCCTATAGAAGTATGGGAAAGTTAGCAGAATGGAAACAAGAGAACCCAGATTATAAAGATTGCAATTCCAAGTTCTCTCAAAAATGTTTAGATATTCATCGACATACACTCGCAGGAAGTGATCGTCAAGTTTACTATCCAAAAGTGATCCATGTATTAGCTAGAGAGACTGCAGGTGGACTTTCCAGTAAACTTATACAAATAAAATGAATTAGGAACGATTCGTTCTTTAAGTAGGAAATTCAATAAGTCTTATAAGTCTTGGGAAACGAATCATTATTAATAGGTTGAAATATTTTTCGGACATTTATAAAATGTCCAAAAAGTAAAAGCAGGGATCCAAAATATCATGAAAATACGATTTACAGCATTATGATGCGAAAATGACGAATTTATAGAATATATTGTTAGCATAATATTTTGCGTATTTTATCGGAGTTTTTTTTAGACCTAAATATCAATCATATAAATCACATTTAGGAGTATGAAAAAGTCTGAAAAAAACGCCGATATATTTTTATGTGAACCTTGCCAATTTAGGAGTGATAAATTATCAGAATGGAATAGACATCTTACTACACAAAAACATTTAGGAGTGATAAATAGTCCAGAAAAACACCAATATTTTGTATGTAAAAAGTGTCATGTAACATGTAGCACATTATCAAAATGGAATAGACATATTGCAACACAAAAACACATGAAATTACAAAAAGGCTCAGAAAAACGCCAGACCTTATTTGCTTGTAAAAAATGCAAGAAAACATATACTAACCAAGGTAATGTTAATCGTCATGAAACCAAGTGTGAAACTGGTATAATCGACAGATTATTAAGCGACAATAAAGAATTACGCAACCTCATTGTAGAACAAACAAATACAAATTCAAAGACAATAGAAACGATTCTTTTACAAAATAACGAAAATATTACTAAGATTATGCTTCAAAATAAAGAAACAATAATTGAATGCTGTAAACCGATCAATAATAATACAGTAATTCATCAAACAAATAATCAGAAATTCAACATCCAAATATTTCTCAATGAACAATGCAAAGATGCAATCAACTTCTCTGATTTTATAAATAATATTCAGATTTCCTACGAGGACTTAGAGAACAATGCACAACTAGGTTTCGTAGGTGGTATTTCAAAGATATTTTTGAATAATTTGAAACAGCTGGATGTTACTGAGCGTCCTATACATTGTACTGACGTGAAACGTGAAACAATATACATCAAAGATGAAAACACATGGACGAAACAACCAGATGACAAGAAGTTACAAAAAGCTATACAAACAGTATCATATAGAAGTATGGGAAAGTTGGCGGAATGGAAACAGGAGAACCCAGATTACAAAGATTGTAACTCCAAGTTCTCTCAAAAATGTTTAGATATTCATAGAAATACACTAGCAGGAAGCGAACGAGAAGTATACTACCCGAAAGTGATACATGCATTAGCCAGAGAAACCGCAGGTGGACTTTCTAATACACTCATATCAACAAAATGAATTAGGAACGATTCGTTCTTTAAGTAGTAAATTTAAACATTTATTATTGTAAAATAAAATTGAAACAAATTATAATTATGTTATTTTGTATCATAAATAAAATGGAATTAAATGAACTTATTTTACAAGTTAAAGAAAATAATAATTGGAAAAGTGAAAGTAGGATAGTTGGCGAGGCATGTGAATATTATATTAAAAATAATGTAAATTGTGTTAGATGTTGTAGTAATAATTTTGAAAAATGTAAAACGAATGAACAATCTAAAGATTTAATTTGTATTAATTGTCATCAAAAATTTCAAATTAAGGCAAAAAGTGCTACTCAAAAAAAAGTAAATGATATTAAAAATAAAAATACATTCAAGACGATTGGAGGCGAATATTTGACAACATTAAAGAATATTAACGAAGAAATAGATTATTTAATTGTTTTATATGAAAAAAAATCTTACAAAATTATAAACATTTTATATATTAAACATGAAAATATAAAACCAGATTGTATTATCCCAAGAACACCATTATCTATAACCGCTAAAAGAGCTGGGTGGCAAGGGTGTAATATTATATTTAATCATATACAATTTATAATTTAAAAATCTGTATTTAAAAAAAATAAAAACAGGGCTCCAAAATATCGTGAAAATATGATTTACATCATTATGTGATGAAAATGACGAACCAACATAAAATACTGTTAGCATAATATTTTAACAATTAACTATGCGTAAACTTAGGGACAAATGTATCCTATATAAAAATCCTCAATTTTACGTTTAATATATAAAAACACACCATGACAAGTTGTATATTTACATATAATTGTAAATAATAGGATATTTTTATACATAGAAAAAATAGATATATTTGTCCTAAATTTTCCGCACATTGGCGACTAAAATACGTTAAATCGTTTTGCTAATTCTTGATTTTTCATGAGAGTTATATCTAAATTATATAGACCAGTTAATTTAGTCGAGTTATATTCATTTAAAACCATAGCTGGGTTCAATGGATATTTCCAGCGTTTCAGTCCTACAAGTTTTGCATCTAAATTACCGAGTTCAATCGTGGTTTCTGCACCTTTTAGATAAGGAATCTGATATGATCTAACCATCTTACCATCAATATAAGCATTTACAAAAGATTTTTCAGTTTTTATATTTTCCACAGTTACAATAAGATGTACCCACTTTTGTAGAGGGAAGTTACTCATAATTTCGTAGTTATTTGTACCTCTATCAATTTTAAGAGCACTATTTTCAATAAAAAATTTTAATTCATTCGGACGATCAAATATAATATTATTTTGTCCTAGTTTATTAATATTTAACCACATTCCGTAAGAGAATTCATCAGAATTCGAAACTTCAATAGGGATATTTGCTGAATTCATATCAGTATTATATACAAGTGAAATTTTACCCTCAAGATACCCAAAAACAATATAGTATGTAATTATTAAAACACTGAAAATAGCGAGTATAATTAAAACAATATTATCCATCTAATATTGTTTTATATTTTTTTATCTTACATATTTGCCAGCACGGGTGAATGAATCCACTGTGAATATAACGAAAACGCCAAGTAACACATATAAAATGAATTCCTCTGTAACATTTGAAGTTTTTTCCATTTGTTGTTGTTCTAGGAGGTGTATCATATAGTTTATTTTTTCCATGAGTTTATCATCACCGCTATTAGATACTCCCATTTTAGCATAATATGGGTCTTTTTTTTGAAAAAGGGGTTGAGAATTATAAGTTTGTGTGTAGTTACTAAGATTCGCTAAATTAATATCATTCGCTGAATATTTATCCGTCATTGGTTCTTTGGAAGGAGGAGGAGGAGGAGGATTAATATCTACTGAGTCAACTTTAGAAACAGTTATTTCTGGACGATAATTTGGTTCATAATCAGCTAGTTTATTGCCGTCATTGTCACTTGATAATTTACTGAGTAACTGGGTTACTTTAGAAGACATAACCTTATTATTCTGTTCAGTTTCTAGTATAGACTCGGGTATATCATATTCGTCCGAAATCGGTTTAGCGCCGGGACGACGAATAGTAGGTTCTCTTTTTTTTAATGGTCCATCTGGAACCCAATTTGACATATTTAACGAGGTCATATTCTAATATATTAGTAGAATAATTATTTATGATATAAATGTATAATGATTGCTGATTTCGTATTGATATTATTAATAGCACTTTTTGTATTCTATCCAGAAAGGATGATACCATTCAGTTATACCAGTTTAGGCAGATTGTTAGCAGTAACCACTATCATATATTATACTAGCATTGACTTAATATTAGGCATTTTTGTCTGTGTTCTCACAATGTATTATTATCAACTGGATAACTTTGAACATATGCTAAATATATCTGAAGGATTCTTATGGGAAATGACGTTTACTCCATACGATCAGGAGGTGTACAATAGACTCAGTAAAGAATTAATAGAAGACCAAAACAGGTTTAGGAGAACAAATTGTTCTAAAGGTGCATTGCTAAACAAGGGTGTTCCTGTCAATATTGAAATGTCCGAACATGTATTCCCTGAATTAAAGTTCATTGGTCCAGCATGTAATCCATGCGACACTAAGTGTGCGTTCTCTATAATCGCAAATAAAATAACTTTAGAAGATGAATTGCAACGACAAAAAAGTTCGCGTATTTGAAAATTTTATTCCTCTAATATGTTATAGATGAAGTTCCAATACAATTTATTGAACGTTGTAAATAATCACGTCCAAACTATTAATAATAGTAAAATTTTCGCTGGGTTGATGATAATAATATTGAATATTGCATCTCGGTTCGTGAATTTAAAATTAAGTAAAAATGTAGAATTGTATTTGAAACATACATTTAGTAAACAGATATTAGTATTTGCGATTGCTTGGATGGGGACTCGTGATATATATGTGGCATTGTTAATTACAATTGGTTTCATAGTCTTGGTAGATTATTTATGTAATGAAGATAGCAAACTTTGTTGTATTCCAGAGGCATTTACGCAATATCATTTAGACTTGGACAATAAAGTAACTGAAATAGAAGTAAACAAAGCAAAGGAAGTTTTAGAACGAGCGAAGAAACAGGGTGTAGAGGTGAATATGAAATAACATGCGCAAAAAAAACATGATGTATAGTATAGGAATGTCAGAAAGTAAAGATCCAATTGTAATTGATACAATTAATATTTTGATGTCTACTAATATACCAGGTAAGAATGATATATCATTGACATCAAAAAATATTGTAGGAACTTCATTGAACGCAACAAGGTATAATGAATACCCATATATAACAAAGTCAGTTAAAATAAAGGGCAAATTCGGCACCTATGATGAAATACTAGATTTTTTTTTTATAAAGGAAGTTTTTAC
>Ga0222649_1000514_pt1 | contig 12674 bp, 9 predicted proteins | sample AntAcemetagen337_FD_179865 | JGI IMG/M metagenome (GOLD analysis project Ga0222649, IMG submission 179865) | Saline water microbial communities from Ace Lake, Antarctica - #337 | ecosystem: Environmental > Aquatic > Non-marine Saline and Alkaline > Saline | place: Antarctica: Ace Lake | collected... | reverse complement strand
CTTTTTGGCCGCTACTTTTTTGGCTGCAGGTTTCTTAGCTGCAACTTTTTTGGCCGCTGGCTTTTTGGCCGCTACTTTTTTGGCTGCAGGTTTCTTAGCTGCAACTTTTTTGGCTGCTGGCTTTTTAGCTGCTGGCTTTTTAGCCGCTACTTTTTTGGCTGCAGGCTTTTTAGCTGCAACTTTTTTGGCCGCTACTTTCTTAGCAGGGGCTTTTTTTACAGCTGGTGCTTTAGCAGCAGGTACTTTTTTTACGGCGACTTTTTTAGCCGTGACTTTCTTAGCTGCGGCTTTTTTAGCCGGCGCTTTCTTTGCAGTTGCCATGATTTTCTCCTTATTGGATTTTCAAATAACACCTAGTGTGTTGAAGTCCACACTTGGCGACTCACAGGTATAACCTACATACCGCACCTGGTACGGCATGTAGGTGATACCAACGAATTCTGCGACAAAGCCCACCACTTTGTCGTTTGACGCAGTGGTGGGCTTTCAAAAGTTAGACGGCACGTAAACAGTTTAGTCCCAAGACAAGGCGCCGCCGGTTTGATACTCAATCACTCTTGTTTCGAAGAAGTTGCGCTCCTTCTTCAAGTCAATCATTTCGCTCATCCAAGGGAAAGGGTTTTCTTCACTTGGAAACATTGGTTCTAAACCAATTTGCTGTGCACGGCGGTTGGCGATGTAACGCAAGTAGCCTTTAAACATGGATGCATTCAAGCCCAACACGCCACGTGGCATGGTGTCTTCCGCATAGCGATACTCTAACTCAACAGCTTCTAAAAACAGAGCTTTTATTTCGGCTTTGAATTCAGCAGTCCACAGATGCGGATTTTCCAGCTTAATTTGGTTGATAACGTCGATGCCAAAGTTGCAGTGCATAGACTCGTCACGCAAGATGTACTGATACTGCTCAGCAGCACCAGTCATCTTGTTCTGCCTACCCAATGCCAAAATCTGTGTAAAGCCAACGTAGAAGAACATACCTTCCATCAGACAAGCAAATACGATCAAAGACTTGAGCAATGCTTGGTCGGTCTCTACGGTGCCAGTCTTAAATTCCGGATCGCACAACTGGTCAATAAATGGAATGAGGAATTGGTCTTTAGCCCGAATCGATTCGACTTCGTTGTAGGCGTTAAAAATCTCGGCCTCATCCAAGCCAAGAGACTCGGTGATGTACTGGTAAGCGTGCGTATGTATAGCTTCTTCAAAGGCTTGGCGCAGTAAAAACTGGCGGCACTCAGGGGCTGTGATGTGACGGTAGCTTCCCAGAACAATGTTGTTGGCTGCGAGTGAATCCGCAGTTACAAAAAAACCTAAGTTGCGCTTGATTAAACGACGCTCATCATCGGTTAAGCCATTGGGGTCTTTCCACAGCGCGATATCGCGGGTCATGTTGACTTCTTGCGGCATCCAGTGATTGGCGCACGATGCCAAGTACTTTTCCCAAGCCCACTTGTATTTGAAAGGTACCAGTTGGTTGACGTCTGTCTTACCGTTGATGATGCGTTTGTCTGAGGCTTTAACGCGACCCGCACTCATGGTGTGTGCGCTTGATGTGTTTGTAGCGCTTGCGCCCATAGCTGTAGAGCTTGGCGTGGTTGCAACAGTGGGGCTGGCAACAGCTGGCACTGGTGTTGGCGTGGCAGAAAACTGGTCTGCATGTGCCTGCGTTTGGTCAGGGCTTGTGGCGTCGTTATTCCAAGTCAACATAGGTATGAATAGTCCTGTTATTTAAATTATCAAAGCGAGTTGTGAAAACGCAAAGCGAAATAGATGATTAATTGCATAGTGTGTTGTGCGTATGCATCAAATACTTTCGCTTGTACGTTGTTAATTCGCAGGTCGCTGCTCAATCAGTTTCGTTTGTTGCGCTGTCTTACTGACATGCCTCGCAACCCGGATCGTCAATGGCGCAAAATTTCACATCGGTTGCAGCCACCATTGATGGGTCTTCAACCGCCTGTGTTGGTGCCAATGCACTTGCTCCAGAAGGACCGGACTCGTTGGACACAGCGTTGTGTTGTCCACTTAAACGGCCTGTTGATTTCTCAATACTGGTTGCTGCCATGGTGCGCAAATAGTAGGTTGTCTTCAAGCCACGCAGCCATGCGAGCTTATAAGTCTCATCCAATTTCTTGCCCGATGCGCCCGCCATGTAAATGTTGAGCGATTGCGCTTGGTCAATCCATTTTTGTCGACGTGCGCCAGCTTCGACCAGCCACTTGGTATCAACTTCAAATGCCGTTGCGTACAAGGTTTTGATTTCGTCAGGAATACGATCGATGGCGCGTAGCGAGCCGTCAAAGTGTTTTAAGTCCATGACCATGACGTCATCCCATAAGCCCAAGCGCTTCAAGTCACGAACCAAGTAGCCGTTGACTACTGTGAACTCGCCCGACAAGTTGGACTTGACCGACAGGTTGCCAAAGCAGGGCTCAATCGACGCATCAACACCAATGATATTGGAGATGGTTGCCGTCGGTGCAATGGCCACACAGTTTGAGTTGCGCATGCCATCGACTTTGATTTTGTCGCGCAAGCTGGTCCAGTCCAATGTAGAGGAGCGGTCAACTTCGACATAACCGCCGCGTGCGTCGGCCAACATGTCTATGGTGTCGATTGGCAAAATGCCTTGGTCCCACAAAGAGCCTGGGTATGAGGAGTAGCGCCCGCGTTCTTTAGCCAGCTCGCTAGATGCGAAGTAGGCGTTGTAACAAACAACCTCCATGGCACGGTCTGCAAAATCAACGGCTGCTTGCGAGCCGTAAGGCGTGCGCATTTCGTACAGCGTGTCTTGGAAGCCCATGATGCCCAATCCAACGGGGCGATGGCGCAAGTTAGAGTCACGTGCTTTTTTAACGGCGTAGTAGTTGATGTCAATCACGTTGTCCAGCATGCGCATGGCGATGGTGATCGTGCGTTTGAGTTTGTCGTGGTCTAGGTCTTTACTGGCGTTGCCGTTTGCATCAACACTGTCTTTCAGGTGGCGTACCAAGTTGATTGAGCCTAGGTTGCACACAGCTGTCTCGGTGTCGCTGGTGTTGAGTGTGATTTCCGTACACAGGTTGCTGGAGTGAACGACGCCGCAGTGTTGTTGCGGCGAGCGCACGTTACAAGCATCTTTGAAAGTGATCCATGGGTGGCCGGTTTCGAACAGCATCGTCAGCATTTTGCGCCACAGGTCGTTGGCTTCAATGCGGCGGAAGTGGGTGATTTCGCCTGCATCAGCTTTGGCCTCGTAAGCCACATAGGCTTTTTCGAATGCTGCACCAAACAAGTCGTGCAAATCTTCGGCATCAGCAGGTGAGAACAACGTCCACTGGCCTTTTTCCATCACGCGGCGCATGAACAGGTCTGGAATCCAGTTGGCTGTGTTCATGTCGTGGGTGCGGCGGCGATCGTCACCGGTGTTCTTACGCAACTCTACGTATTCTTCGATGTCCAAGTGCCACGTCTCTAAATAAGCACACACAGCACCTTTGCGCTTGCCGCCTTGGTTGACTGCCACGGCAGTATCGTTGACGACTTTTAGGAACGGTACAACGCCTTGTGATTCGCCGTTGGTGCCCTTGATGTGGGAACCCAATGCACGCACGCGTGTCCAGTCATTGCCCAAGCCACCTGCAAATTTAGACAGCAGGGCATTTTCTTTGATGGACTCGTAAATACCTTCTAGGTTGTCGGGCACGGTAGTGAGGTAGCACGACGACAACTGGCTGCGCAATGTGCCGCTGTTGAACAAGGTGGGTGTGCTAGACATAAAATCAAAGCTAGACAGAACTTCATAGAACTCTATGGCGCGTGCTTCGCGATCAACCTCGTCTAGGCTCAAACCCATTGCTACGCGCATGAAGAATGCTTGCGGCAATTCAATGCGTTGCTTGCCGATGTGCAAAAAGTAACGGTCGTACAGCGTTTGCATACCCAAGTAATCAAATTGCAGGTCGCGTTCTGGCTTTAAGGCTTGGCCCAAACGGACCAGGTCGTATTGACCTAAACGCTCGTCAAGCAGTTCAGCTTTGATGCCTTTTTGAATAAAGCCTGGGAAGTAGCCTGGGTAGGCGTCTACCAACTCAGATTGCGTGACCGGCTTACCCAGTACTTCTTTTGCAATGGTCTGCAGCAGCAACCGTGCTGTGGCGTAGGTGTAGTCCGGGTCTTTTTCAATCAGCGTGCGGGCCGCCAAAATGGAGGCTTTTTGCACTTCTATGAGCGGTACGCCGTCGTATAGATTGCGCACTGTTTCATTGAAGATGGGCTCTGGCTTGACGTCTGCGCTCAGGCCAGCACAAGCAGCTTCAATGTTGTGGCGCATGGCATCCATATCCATGGGGATGCGCTGCCCGTTGTCTATGACGTGTAAGCGATCGGCAGGCGCGGCCTGCGCAACGTGTTCTTTGGCGCTGGCACGCTCTTGCGTGCGACGTTCACGGTACAGCACGTAGGCGCGAGCCACCTCATGGTGACTGCCGCGCATCAGGCCCAACTCCACCTGGTCTTGGATGTCTTCAATATGGAAGGTTCCGCCTGCTGGGCGTGAACGCAACAAGGCCTTAACAACGCCTTGGGTCAGCTCATCTACCGTTTCACGCACGCTGGCTGAGGCGGCTCCTTGTGTGCCGTGTACAGCTAAAAAAGCCTTCATCATGGCGACAGCCACTTTGTTGGGCATAAAAGGCACAACTGCGCCATTGCGCCGAATAATTTGGTACTGGCTAAATGCGCTTGTGTCGTTCGAACGTGGCGCTGCTGCCTTGTCGTTGTATGCGGTGTGGCTGTTTGGGTCCGTAGCGACAGCGGTGTCTGTTTGCATGTTGTTTGTATCTCTGTGTGTGGGTTGCGAAGCGGTTGTTTGCATGGGGCTAGCCTATGGCGTAGCGACGATCCAGCGGGATTTACACCGAATGCACGCAAGACTTCTTTGCGGCAGAACTACACTATAGCTAGTGTTTGCGAATGCTTCAAGACACTAGGGGTAGTGTTTGTAAGTTTTTTTTTATCGGGCCAAAATAATTATTTTTTTGAAAACAAACGAATTATTTTTGAATGGGTATCGGCCAACTTAACTGGTTGGCGTCAGCCCCAAGCAACACAGCCAAGCGCTGCCATTCAAAGCCTGAGCCAGGGTCTCGCTTGCGACCCGGTGCAATGTGCTCATGCCCGGCAAAGCCTTCAATGTCAGGCAAGACCTTCAGCAATGCTGCGCTTAATGCAGACAATGTGTTGTATTGATAGGGCTCGAAACTGCCACCCTCGAGCCCTTCAAGCTCTATGCCAATGGAGAAGTCGTTGCAGTTGTTGGTGCCACACCAACTTGATTGACCCGCGTGCCAAGCCCTCTCGTGTATGGATACAAATTGTGTGAGTTCGCCCGATCTGGCAATGACGAAGTGGCTGGACACCTCTGTGCCGCGGATCTGCTGGAAGTAAGGGTGGGCATCCCAGTCAAGCGTGTTGGTAAACAATTGCTCAATGCAGCCGTTGGAGAACTCGCCTGGCGGCAAGCTAATAGAGTGCAACACAACCAAACGCAGCTTGGTGCCAGGTGGTCTCGGTCCAACATTGGGCGAAGGCAAGTGCTTGGCGTTTTCGAACCATCCATTCTGCCAAGCCTGCTGGACATTCACGGCTTGATGCGATCGCCGCTGAGTTGGCAGTGTGCTGCGCTGCAGTAAACGCCCAATTGCCCACGCACCATCTCGCGCGCATCCGTGTGTGTGCCGCAGTGGCTGCACGGCAATATGGGCAAAGCGCGAGCGGGTGCTGGTGTTTTACCAGATGTTGTCGGTTTGGTCGGGGGCGGCGGGCGGCGGTCTTTTTTGAACAACCAGATACCAAATAGGATCACAGCCACGACAAGCAGTATTTTCAGCATGATTGGTGTAGAAAGTTTAAGGGCGTGCCAACAACACTTCAAGAACAAAGCGTGAGCCAACATAGCCCATGAGCAATAGGCCAGCGCCTACATACAACATGCGTGCGGCCGTCTTGCCGCGCCAACCCAGTCGCCAACGCCCTACCAGCAGTGTGGCCAAAGTAGCCCAGGCCAGCATGGAAAATACCGTTTTATGGTCCCAGCGCCAGCCAATACCGCCACTCATGGCCGCAAAGCCGGCACCCACTACCAGGGTGGCGCTGAGTAACACAAAGCCTACGCCTACAAATTGGAACATCAAGCGTTCAAGGGCCAGCAAGGGCGGATGGTCTTCTTGGGCTTGTGCGTGACGAATATCGAACTCTGTGCGTTTGACCAGCCAAGCGTGAAAAACGGCCACGGCAATTAGGCCATAAGAGGCCAAACCCAGCGCCAAATGAACAGGTAGCCAGACTGAGCTGGCTATGGGGTGCGCAGCGCCAGGGAAAATAACAGCCAAGGCCACGGCCAATGCGCCTAAAGCTGCCAACACCCAGCGTGCGCGAAGTTTGGGTTGCAACTGGGTTTCAATGCCGTAGATAGTCGAAACGATCCAAGCCGTAATGCTAAGTGCCACGGCAAAGCCAAAGTGGTTGGGGTGGCCCAACCAATAAGCGACCAAAGCCGAGCCGTGCAAAACCCATGTGCCAGCGAAGACAATTTGAGCCCAGCGTTGGCCCAATCGCTGGTGCGCAGTGGCCACCACCAAATAGCCCATCACTGCCGCTGCGGACAATGCAAGAAATAAGGAGCTGGCCGGTAGAATCATGACAACAGTTTAACGCCGCCACGCTTGCGCGTTGTGCCCACGATGCGTTTTTTGATTTATTTCAAACGCCCCTTACCCAATCGAGAGTTAAGCCATGGCCTCCGCTTTATCAGACCGTCTATCGCGCATTGTTAAAACCATGCGGGGTCAAGCCCGCATCACTGAAAGTAACGTCTCAGACATGTTGCGTGAAGTGCGCATGGCGCTGTTAGAGGCCGATGTTGCATTGCCTGTGGTGCGCGACTTTATTGCGCAGGTTAGAGAAAAAGCCCTTGGCGAAGCCGTGGTGGGCTCACTCACACCGGGTCAAGCCCTAGTCGGTGTGGTCAATAAAGAGTTGGTGGCACTGATGTCAGGCGGCGCAGGCGTGTCTGGCGGCCTCAACTTGGCGGCTCAACCTCCTGCCGTGGTGCTAATGGCTGGCTTGCAAGGCGCTGGTAAAACCACCACCACGGCCAAGTTGGCTAGGCACTTGGTGCAAAAGCAAAAGAAAAAAGTGCTGACAGTTAGCGCCGACGTGTACCGCCCAGCTGCAATTGAACAGCTGAAAACGGTCACCGCACAGGCTGGCGCCGAGTGGTTTCCCAGCTCACCAGAGCAAAAACCAATAGACATTGCCAACGCGGCTCTCGACTATGCGCGCAAACATTACTTTGATGTGCTGTTGGTCGATACCGCAGGTCGCTTGGCCATTGATGAACTGCTGATGCAAGAAATAAAAAGCTTGCATACAGCGCTAAAGCCTATTGAAACCTTGTTTGTCGTCGACGCCATGCAAGGTCAAGATGCCATCAATACTGCCAAGGCTTTTACGCAAGCCTTGCCGCTGACAGGCATTGTGCTGACCAAAACCGATGGTGATTCGAGGGGCGGCGCGGCCCTGTCGGTGCGCCATGTCACCGGTGTGCCCATAAAGTTTGCGGGGGTAAGCGAAAAAATTGACGGCTTAGAGGTATTTGATCCCGAGCGCCACGCCCAGCGGGTATTGGGCATGGGCGATATTGTGGCCTTGGTTGAGCAAGTCACCGCCGGTGTGGATATGGACGCGGCGCAAAAGTTGGCCAGTAAAGTTAAGAGCGGTGCCGGCTTTGACCTGAATGACTTTTTAGACCAGCTTCGTCAAATGAAAAACATGGGTGGCTTGTCTGGCCTTATGGACAAGTTGCCTGGTCAAATGGCGGCCAAAGCAGGTCAGATGGATATGGACAAGGTCGAGCGCGACTTGCGCCGTAAAGAGGGCATTGTCTGTAGCATGACCCTCACAGAACGCACCAAGCCTGAGCTTATTAAAGCGACGCGTAAGCGCCGCATTGCAGCGGGGGCTGGCGTTCAGGTGCAAGACGTCAACCGCTTGCTCAAAGAGTTTGAACAAATGCAGGGCATGATGAAAAAAATGAAAGGCGGTGGGATGATGAAAATGATGAAGCGCATGGGCGGTATGCGTGGCATGCCTGGCATGGGCTAGGCCGCATCAAACCATTGGTGGTCTAAGCGCTTAGCCTGCTGAACCCAACACTGCGCTGCCGTCCTGGCGCATCGCTACTGAGCACAACAAGCTGCAACCCCACACTTGATGCACGGTGTACGCTGGCACGACGGTTACGCAGTCAGCTGCAATCCCATGTTCAAGCAAGATGTTCGCCAGATGGCAGGCTGGCGAGACAGTTCAACGCTGGCTTATTTCAGCACCAACTCACCCCGCAGCGAATGGGGCAGAGCTTGGGTGATGTTCACGTCAAGCATGTGTCCTTTCAGACGCTCAGGGTTGGGGCCAGCGGGGAAGTTGACGATGCGATTGCATTCGGTTCGTCCCATCCATTCAGATTGGTCTTTTTTAGACGGGCCTTCAACCAAAATACGCTGAACGGTATGCTCGCGCGTGGCGCTGATGGCGCGAACATTGTCTTCGATGGTGGCTTGCAAGTGTTGCAAGCGTTTTAATTTGACCGCGTGCGGGGTCTCATCAAGCAGGTTGGCTGCGGGTGTGCCGGGGCGAGGGCTGTAGATGAAACTAAAGCTGGTGTCAAAGCCCACATCGGTGATGAGTTTCATGAGCTTGGCAAAGTCCTCTTCCGTCTCTCCTGGAAAGCCTACGATAAAGTCTGAACTCATAGCAATATCTGGGCGAATAGCGCGGAGTTTGCGAACCGTGCTTTTAAATTCCAATGCGGTATAGCCTCGCTTCATAGCCATCAAGATGCGGTCACTGCCGTGTTGAACGGGTAGGTGTAAGTGGTTCACCAATTGGGGCACACGCTCGTATACGTCGACCAGGCGCTGGGTGAATTCTTTTGGGTGGCTGGTGGTAAAGCGTATGCGTTCTACGCCGGGCAAGGCCGCCACATATTCAATCAACAAGGCAAAGTCGGCAATGTCTGCGGTGTCGCCCATGACGCCGCGGTAGGCGTTGACGTTTTGTCCCAACAGCGTGATTTCTTTGACCCCTTGTTCGGTCAGGCCCGCAACCTCAGCCAGCACGTCATCGAATGGCCTAGAGACTTCTTCGCCGCGTGTGTAAGGCACAACGCAGTAACTGCAGTACTTAGAGCAGCCTTCCATGATGGAGACAAAGGCACTGGCGCCATCAACTTTGGCGGGTGGCAAGTGGTCAAACTTTTCAATTTCAGGAAAGCTGATATCTACTTGAGGTTTGTTGGTGCGCTGCTGCTCACTGAGCATGGCTGGCAGACGGTGCAAGGTTTGCGGGCCAAATACGACGTCTACAAATGGTGCACGTTCAATAATGGCAGCGCCTTCTTGGCTGGCCACACAGCCGCCAACACCAATGAGCACACCTTTTTTCTTGAGGTGCTTGACGCGGCCTAGATCGCTAAATACTTTTTCTTGCGCTTTCTCGCGTACCGAGCAGGTGTTGAACAAGATCAAGTCTGCCTCATCGACATCGGTGGTGGGCTCATAACCTTGTGCCGCAGCCAAGACGTCTTTCATTTTGTCTGAGTCGTACACGTTCATTTGGCAACCAAATGTTTTGATAAAGACTTTTTTACTCATGGTGTGTGCTCGCGTATTCAATTGTGCATACGCCTCAACCATTGCACCGTTTGACGAGCTTGGGGCTGTCTGGCGGCGGTTCAATAGTCGGCGTTGCGTGGTGTAGATCCAGTGGCCGACCGGTGCTATGCGCACCGAATTACTGTCTATTGTAGTGGCGCTGGCAGCATCTCGACACGCAGCTTCTGTATGCGCCTTTTACAGTTAGGCATAGCGCTTGGCGCGAAGATTTTGTTTCATGTCCTTGAGCCTTGGCAGCAATTGGGCGCTGTCTAAGCGCAATGCCACTACCGTAGCGAGTACGTCAATGACGGTAAGGTGCATCAAGCGTGACGTCATGGGGCTGTATTTGTCAAAACCCTCAGGGTGATCGGCTGCCAAGTGAATGTGGGCCGCGCTTGCCAGTGGTGAGCCACTGCAAGTGATGGCAATGGTTGTCGCGCCGTGTTTGCGTGCAATATCAATGGCATCCATTAGATCGCGCGTACGTCCTGAGTTGGACACCACGACCAAGCTGTCGCCTGGCCCCATCATGGACGCACTCATCACTTGCATGTGACCATCGCTGTAGGCCACAGTAGATACACCAAGTCTGAAAAATTTATGCTGTGCGTCAAGCGCAACAATGCCTGAGTTGCCTGCACCAAAAAATTCAATGCGTTTGCCCAACACACAGGTGTTGATGAGTGCTGTGGTTGCTTTTTCAATGGCGTTGGTCGAGGCGTCGTTGCGGTATTTGAGAAATGCGGCAACGTTGTTGTCAATGACCTTTACCAACACATCGCCCACTTTGTCGTCTAAATCGACGCTGCGGTGAATAAAAGGTACACCCTCGCTCACTGTGCCTGCAAGCTTGAGTTTGAAGTCGCTAAGTCCGTCGTAGCCCATGCTTCGACAAAAACGAATCACGGTGGGTTTACTGACATGAGCGCGCTCGGCCAACTCAGTCACTGGCAGGCTCGCAAAGGCTCGCGGATCGACCAACACCAATTTGCCTACGCGTTGTTCGGCAGGTGCCAATGAAGGGAGAGAGGCGGTGATGCGGTCTAACATGGTGGTAACTCGTGTTTTTGTAAGCGGTCTAAAATAGAAACCGCATTGATTAAAGATAATGTAACTTTATTCCATACTTGGGGCAATATGAGATGAATCAGCTTGAAGCTTTAAAGCAATACACCACGGTTGTGGCCGACACCGGAGATTTCGCCCAGTTGGCCGCGTTTGAGCCGCAAGATGCCACCACCAACCCATCGCTTATCTTGAAAGCCGTGCATATGCCGGTTTACCAACCCTTGCTCAATGAGGTGGTGGCGCAGGTTAAGGGCACAGGGACAAGCTCTACAGAACAAGCAACTGAAGCAGTCATGGATGCACTGTTGGTGCGGTTTGGTTGCGAAATCTTGAGGCATGTGCCCGGGCGTGTCTCTACAGAAGTGGACGCTCGCTTGAGTTTCGACACCCAAGCCACGGTGGCGAAAGGCAAGCAGTTGGTCGCGTTGTACAACGCCCAAGGTATTGATACCAAGCGCTTGCTGATTAAGGTGGCTTCAACTTGGGAGGGTATTCAAGCCGCCGCATTGTTAGAAGCTGCAGGTATCAAAACCAACCTCACGTTGCTGTTTTCGTTCGCGCAGGCTGTGGCTTGTGCCAATGCCAATGTGCAACTTATTTCTCCGTTTGTGGGTCGCATTTACGATTGGTACAAGCGCCAGGCTGGCAGCAGTTGGGATGAGGCGGCTATGGCCGGTGTGAACGACCCCGGCGTGGTGTCAGTCACACGCATATACCGTTACTTTAAGCGCCACGGTATTGCCACGGAAGTGATGGGTGCAAGCTTCAGGAACGTAGGTCAAATTACAGCGCTGGCTGGATGCGATTTGCTGACCATCAGCCCTGAGTTGTTGGCGCAGTTGCAAGGTAGCGAAGAAGCCTTGCCGCGTTTGCTTGACCCTGCCGATAAAGCCAGCACCGATGATTTGTTGCAGCTCAATGAGGCGACGTTTCGCTTGATGCACAACGAAGACGCTATGGCCTCAGAAAAGTTGAGTGAGGGTATCAGGGCCTTTGTGAAGGACACTTACACCCTAGAGGCCTTGATTCACCCGTTGATCTAGATCCGCACAGATACGGTTTGGTCTGCAGGCGACTTCAACGAGGCTGTCACACCAGACTTGATCTGGTGTCCACGTTGGCGCGATGTTGCTTTGTTACGATAGAGGGCGTCCTAAGCGGCGCTCAACTTGCTCACGCTCCCACTGTGGCCCCAATATGCGACTGCCGCCGCCAAAGACCCGCAGGGACAGGGCGTGTGCCGCTAGTCCAATGCCCCAACCCAGCGTGGGCCAAACAGCCCATAGGTAGTCTATGCCCTGCCACAAGTTGATGGCCCACAGTAGCGGTATGACAACCGCGTATTGCGCTGCGTGGCGGTATAAGCCCTTTAGCTTGCGTACATATTGAAAAGCCTGCACCTCCTCACGCTCGAGTTGCGCTTGTGCGCGGGCATCATCTGAGAGGTCGATGGCTGATGAGCTTGTGGCACCCAAATTTGCGGTTTGTCGCATGTCGTTTTCCTTTAAAGATTGAAAGTCCACCTCGAAAACAGCCGCGATTGACTTAAGTGACTCCACGCTAGGCGCAGCACCGGCCTCAAGCCTTTGTATGGTGCGGGTACTTAGCCCGCTGGCACCTGCCAGTTGTTGTTGAGACCAACCTCGTTGCAATCGCAGCTTCTGAATACTTGCCATATGGCACTCCCTTTTCGTTGTGGTGATTCAATTCTGTTGGTCGCAGCCCTAGTTGGCTACGACAGCAACACGACACGGCGTCGACATGACGTGTCACCCAGGGCGTGACGAGACGGTGGCACGGCCGAGTTGTTGCAGTGTAAGTGCTCGGCGGACCTGGCTGCGACGTAAAAAAGCCCCGCAAGGCATTCACTTTGCGGGGCTTTTGGTTGTTGGCCGGGTGAGGGCTTAA
>Ga0222649_1000513_pt1 | contig 12700 bp, 15 predicted proteins | sample AntAcemetagen337_FD_179865 | JGI IMG/M metagenome (GOLD analysis project Ga0222649, IMG submission 179865) | Saline water microbial communities from Ace Lake, Antarctica - #337 | ecosystem: Environmental > Aquatic > Non-marine Saline and Alkaline > Saline | place: Antarctica: Ace Lake... | reverse complement strand
GAGCGACGTGCCGATTTTGGCTGCAGTGTTGGCCGCCGTGGGGACGATGCCGGTGTGGATGGTGGTGTTGCACTGCGTGTCGGAGAAGGAGGGGGTGGTGTGCTGCTGCGTTCGCGCCGCTTGTGCTTGTGCCGCTTGTGCAGTTTGCGCCGCGCATCAGCCTCGGCGGACATCCCCTTGCCGGCCTTTGTCCACATGTCCTCCTCATTCTCGCTACCAGACATTTCCCACACGCACCCTGCTGTGTGTTTTTATTTAAACGCATCCCCAGCACATTGTGCGCATGCGTGTTTCCATTAAATTGAATCGCTTTGTATCCTCGTTTAGTTTAGTACGCAGTTTAGTTTACAATTTCAACCATGAGCGACGGCGGGCCACGCATCATCGACTGGAGGACTATCAACGACGACAACCTGGTGTTTGAAGAGCCCAGACAGAATGCGCACCATGGCTTAACGGTGGGCATCAAGTACAGGGACCCAAAGACAGGCGCCTTGCACCCCATTTTACACCAGACGCCACTTATGCGAATCCCGTTTGGCATCACGGATAAGAAGGGTGAGTATGGTCGCAAGGTCGAGGTGAACTTGTCCTTTAGTAACGGTGGGTATCACTCCACTGTGAACGATGAGGAGGAGACCGTCCACCTCTGGGATGACTCCGACGAGGGCGCGGAGATGAAGGCGTATTTCGAGTGGGTTTCGGCGTGGGACACGCGCAACGTTGCTGCTGCGATCGAAAACACGACGAAGTGGTTCCGCAAGCCGATCAGCCCTGTGGTCATCGAAGAGCTTTACAAGAACAATGTAAAGGCGAGTTCCGACCCAAGTAAGTATTCCCCCACCTTTCGCACCAAGATTCCGACGACTAAGGATGCGAACGAAACGCCTACGAGCGAGTTTTTTGGGGCCAAGAAGGAGGTCATCACAATGAACCAAGTCGTGCAAGGATCCAAGGTCATCGCATTGATGAAAATAACAGGGCTTTGGTTCGCTGGCAAAAGCTTTGGTATGAACTTCACCTTGATCCAACTGGTTCAAATGGGCAGTGAGAAATTCAAGGGCTGTGCCATTTCCATTCCCATGCAGCCTTCCTATGGTGGCCATGCTCAAGATGGGGGTTTCGGTGGATGCCGCGTGGACGACAACATTCAGTACAAACGAAACAACAATCCCGCGCCTGCAGCCGACAACGATGAAAACGGGACTAAGCGGCTCAAGATCGAAGATGAAAACGGGTCATATGGGCAGTGAATGCGCATGCGCACAGCTTCTCACGCCATGCCTACATGTGCACAGCGTAAAGGGTAGAATTTGTTATATAAATTAAAGTCGAATGCATACTTTATCAATATTTTAAGCCATTTTAGTACATCATACACAAACAAACACGAATTATAAACTATAGCAGCAACAGACCAACAATGGCATCATCCATCGCAGACGACGACGAGTTTAACACCGTGGATGAGAGAACCACAGGCGCCGAATACAATGGACTTGCTCCAGCCGACGATCAGAAGGATACGAATAAAGTGCCCCTCGTCGCGATGCAGGACGACTTTCATCGCATTGCCGGCCAGAGTTTTGCGGTGATCTCCTTCATTGATGGGTCCACTTACGCGGGCGCTCGCGTCGACGGGCAAATTTGTGCACCTATGCACCTCTTCAAACTAAGAGGCGTTTTCAGCTCCAAGCCGAAAGCCGAGGCTCACGCCAAAAAATGCCAACAGCTTGACCCATATTTTGACATTCATGTCGTTCCTACATTCAAGTGGACAAGCGTTGGTGCAACAATGGCCAGCGACACGAAGTATGCCAATGAAGAAGTGGCCACTGTCATGGAGTCCTATTTTGAAACAGAGGACGAAATTCTAAGTGACATGCAAAAGAGAATGAAGCTGAACCAGGACGGCGTTGCACGAGCGGAGGAAACAACGCGCGTTTACGATGAAGCCGCAGCCGTCCCCTCGCGATCAGAGTACAGCCATGATGAGGTAGGAATGAACTTTCAGTCAATGGATTTGAAGGAAGCAAGTGACGTACTGCGACAGGCCGTCATGGCCTAAAGGGCGTCGGCATGATGGCTATGACGCCTCCTTCTGGGTTTCGGCTTGAGAGGAGCCCCCGGAGGTTCGTCAGGCTCATGCGACGGAGGCGTCTTGAGGATGCTCCTTGTTCTGTGGCGCTCTTTTGAAGAGGCCGTTGTATTCTTTTCTTCTGTTCTTCTTTCTTCTTCTCCTTTCTGCTGTTGGGGTGCCACCTCCTCCACCAGTTTAGGTTGTCTTTCCTCTTTCTCCCAAGACACGTGGCCATGCCCACCGTCGTCCTCGCTGTCGCTTTCACTTCCACTTCCGCTGTCAGTACCCTCACTATCACTTTCGCTTGCGTCCGAATATGATGAAGCGGAGGAGGACGGCGAGATGCCGCCTCCTGCGCCTTCGCTGGTCTCTACCTTCGTTTGTTTGTCGGGTAAAAGCTGCACAAACCCTTGAGAAACTTCGTCTCCCTTCTTGGTCTGTGTGTCGGCAAACTTGAAGAGGCTACTGTGTGTTTGCGCGGTTTCCATCATGCGCGCATGAAGCGGCGCAATCTGATTATACTCTGAGAGATGGAACGCACCCCGCTTGGACAGTACGGGGATTGCGTTGAGGAGCAGGGTAAAATCCTCGGGCGATAGACAGTGGTTAAATGCGTGGGCCATTTGGGCAATTATGTGCTAATGTATTCCGTTGTTATTGATCTATTACCTGATGAAAGAGAAATTTCGGATGTGTAAAAAAACAAATCTTTATATATGATGGTATAATATAACCTAGCAAAGTATGCAAGCTATCACAGAGGCAGCTCGGTTTGTTTCCCATCATAATGCAGGTGAGACGCGGTATGACACAGGTAAAACATCATCACGAGGTGTTCAACCTACAAATGGGATACTTGCGCACCACTCAACACCATATCAGACAACTATACGGGAGCCGCGCATCAATACATCATCCTTACAAATTACTAATCCGCTTGATATTCAAAGGATCTTTCGTGTTGATGGACATGATGAGTTTTCGCCGTGGGGGTACGACAACCCTGTCCGTAGCCGCGTGAACAAGGGCCTCTTGTACGAACCACAGCGTGGCGCACATCCACGCCATGCCACTGGGGCCGTGCGCCCCCCTGAGTTGGAAGAATACGGGTTAAGTGGGATCTCCCTCACGGGAGTATCCACACGTGCATCAAAGGGTGCAAAGGCTAACGCCGACGTGATGACACGAGAGGACTCCACCTATCTAGTAACCAATACCAACTATGGTGGCGAAAACATGGGACAGCAGCTTGCGCAACCTCTTTCCACGGCTTATAATCCGCGACGGATGTATGCAGATACTCAAATCATAAGACCTGCATCGTCCCCTTCTGACATGGCCGTGCTGCTCAACAATCCATTTGTAGCGCGTAACTGGAACTACGACAACCTGCGCAGCGCCATTGCAAACGGCGACGCAGTTGACAAGTGGTAGGGCCCTTAACCATCCATACTTGGTATATATGCATGTGAGGTTTGTCAAAATAATATCACCTCGACTCGTCGAAAATCTAAAAAAAAATCTAAGCTTATATTTATACAGTTATAAGAAATGGCTTGGGAAACGGATGGACCATGCCGTCACAAGCGACAACGCCCTCATGCTGATAGTCCTGCATTTTGGAAAACATGTGAAGAAAGTGACTGGGTAATCAACGGGAGCGCTCCATCTTTCATATCCACTGCGAATGCCAGTCGAGTTGCCACGAATGGTGGGCGGTACAATTTGCGTCAGCGTGTTGGCATCAGCGCGACAAGGTTCACACAGAGTGAGGACTGCGGGTACGAGGAAAACTTTCAAGACCAACTACAGGAAGGAGTCGACAACGACGATGATGACGAAACAGAGTATTCTCCTCTTGAGCCAGGTGTCTCAGCAGAGGATGTAGAAGGAGATATCACCGTGCTGCCAAACGAGGATGACGACGACGTTGTGAGTTCCGATGAAAGCAGCTACCAGGATGAGAGTGAGGAGTCGTCGTGCAACGAGTATCACCCCGGCGAGGGTGATAATGATGACGACGAGGACGATGATGAGGACGACGAGGACGCAGAAGTAGAAGAGGACGACTTGGACATTGATGGCGTTGATAACATTGATGACCTTGACGACCTCGATCTGGAAATCATTGATGCACTTTTTAGTGGTGATGAACTTGAACTTGAAGGGGACTTACTCTAGCGAGCCGACGTCATTAGCACACAAGCTGACAACGCAAAAAGACCGGCCATGACACGCCACACGTTGAATGTCGCCTTCGTACTATGTAAAAGATTCTGGTAAGTGCTAATCGGTACGTATGACACCAGTTTCCACAATGCGCCTGCGCCATTCAGGTACGCCCATGGCTCTAACTTGGTGACCGCACAATATGTTGGTGGCGCAGGTGCTGGCACCGTAACGACAAATGAAGCTGAAGCTGGCACACGAACGATTGTGCTCAATACCGTTGGACCATTCAATAAAGGTACGTGCACCACACCAAGTCTGAGTACCAACAAGATCATTGCCCCTGATGATATTGCCATCAATAACATCATGGTCACTGATAGTATTGACACATACGGCCTGGTCACTTGTCTATGTAAACATATATGTTCTTCAATGAGCGTGTTAAGATGTGTAACCTCGTCAGTCCAGTACACAGGATGAGCGCCATAGCGTCTGTTCAGCGAATATGAGGCCATCACAGATTTGCCTGGTGGTAGGTATGAGAACCAATGTACAGTTTTGCAAGTTTGGTGTTTCTTAGAAACCCCTACGTGTGTATGCTCACATGTCAGTATAGCAGATTGTCACGACGCAACTGGGAAACTTGTACAGCGTGGCGGAGCTGGTTAGCGTCTGCAATTTGGGATTCCCCCGAAGAACCCATATTTGTAGGAATACTTTCGCGGTTGTACAACTGGCCGTCTGTCACGGCACCAAACCCAACAATGTCCCTTTTCATGTACATACCCTCGCGTGGGTCGACACGATGTGTTGGCATGGATCTACCGATCGCACTTGCAACAGAGCTGGTCGCCTCTTGACCGTACACTGCCTCCTTAATATCGCTGTTCCGATTGCGGCGTATGAGAGGCCTGTGGCGCTGAAAACTACGGCCACCGTACGCGACAGTATGGCGGTAACCAATATCCATATCGGCTAAGCTTGGTGCCACTAGTTGGTGTTTCATGTAGTCACTTGGCGCCCCTCGTGTTACACGATCAAACACTTCGGCGTCGTCGAGGTCGGGGTTGTCAGGGTGTCTGTGGCCTACAGCAGGGTGCGGGTCGTAGTCCATTGGATGTAGATTCCCAAAGATGATGTCATTCCTCGTGGCAGACATCGACGCAGATGTACGTGCAAATGCTTCATGTGTCGCGCGATGTTGAGGAAAAAAGGCTTTATTCTGATCGTTGGCGTTGTTCACGGAAGGGAAAACGCCGTCCGAGCGCGAGAATGGCATTGAAATGGGGTCCTCGGCACCACCAAGTCCAACGCCACGTGTGTCCTTCCCTTCGAACATTTCAGCAGTCATGTGACCGACGTCCCAGATGTCGATGTTGTAGTCGGCGTTGTGCGCAATATCATGTGTGCTGTTACCTCCACCAATGTAGTCCCCAATAATGTTTGACGTTGGAGTGGACATGATGCTACCTTAACGCTTTATTCACAATAATGAGAAACGAGAAAGATAAACTATTTTTGTCGCTACCATACTATATACGAGACACGATACATTTAGATCCATGCTAGAAAATGGTGATTCGAAATGGAAAGATAAATGGCAAAAACTCGCGCAGCACGCTGCCGCATTGCTCTTGTTTCTATTCCTATTTTTCTGGCCCGGCTTACTTGCATTTGAAACACCACAGAATTGGTACGTACCACTCTTGAGGAGTGAAGGTGTAGTAGATGGTGGTCTTTTGTTCGTATTGATGATGGAAATGATAGTAATAGTTTTGCTCGTTGTGATCGTGGCCATCTTGACCAAGAACGATGCACTCTTTCCACGCCCTTCGGCACCGCTAGACACTTCTACTACTACGCAAATCTAGGCATAGCGAAGTGCGCTTGGTGCTGCTCTACGTGCCGTGAGCGCATATGTAGGAGAACCTCGTGGTGTTGGCGTTCGATGACTTCCTGAAGTTGATGCACGTACTTATGCAGCGTAGCAATTGCCATCATCTGGCGCAGACCAAGAATAAATACTGCCAATGCACATCCTACCACGGCCAATGTAAGTTCGTGGCCATCGTAGAACGCCGTATACATAAAAGGGCGTCCATCCTTCAATCGCCGCCCAACCCCCGTGTATGGCGGCGATGCCTCCTCGTTTTCCTCGTCAGTGTGAGCGTGTAAGTTTCCAAACATGTCCTCTTGTGGGATGTCACTCATTGTCATGAATCGCTTTTTTGATTTTGGCTTTTCTGCTTTGATGTACTCAATCATCGTGGACCGGTTGCCCGCGGTGATTTTCTTTGCCTCCTCAAGTTCTGCGGCAATCTTCGCTTTGGTCATATCCTCCTCCAGTTGTCGCTTTTGACGCAGAAGTGGAAACGCATCTTCGAGCGAATCGGTGTAGTGAGGTGCCATTTTTTAGTTTATTGTGTATTGTGATTGTGATACATAGTGAAGTGATTTTTTAGGATGACACTTTTACATGTAACTTTTAAAAAACAATCTGTGGGCCGGAACCACCATCAATTGCGGCGTGTATGTAGCTAATGTTGAGAATAAATATTGCTCCAGGTGGGACGTACGCCAATGGGATGCCATCGCCGTCGGTTAGTCGAATCGTCAGGCTGTGCAGGTCGGAGAGGGTTCGCTTGGTGGCATTGTGGTACTGTGCAGCAAGGGCACTTGCGTACGTGTCCTCCTTGTGCGGGGACGCATATGTGAGTGCTGTCTGGGTATCTGGCACAACAAATGAGCGCCAGGGTCCCATGGGTGGACACAGAACACCCTCGAGCTCAAGTATACGGATGTGCACGACCCTACTCGCGACACCTGCGCTTGGGTCGGCAGTTTCAGGGTGCATCGATGTCACCCCAAGCGCAACTTGCGTCGTGTCGTGTTGAGTTCCAAGTCCCAACAATCGACAATGAGCTCGTTTGCGGTAGTGAATTGATTTCACAACAGAGCCGGAGCGATTCACAAGCTGTGTGAAGCCACCACCATCCGTACCAAACAGAATAAAAAACATATCCGCTGACGATGTTCTACCAATGTCTAGAGTTGCAATGATATTGTTCACGGTCCGGCTAACGGCTGATGCGTATTGCATGGTGGTGTACAGGCCATTCACAACGGTCACCAAGACATTCGATGTGCGGTAGCAGTGTCCAATTGGGTTGTTGGCCGTTTGAAGCGTGTACGAAGTATCCCCACAGTGGATGCTGTGCCCATTCACCTCGTTGGGCATGGCAATCTGAGTCGGTTTGTCGTCGGCGTAGACGGCATCCTTGCCATCGAGTAGTGTGTCATAGTATAGCGGGCCAGGATTCCCACCTCGTCGCGCTCGCAAATATATCGAGTAAGCGGAACCATACACACCTGTGCATTCATACTGGACACCACCCACCTCAATATTTTCTCCCATGGCTGCATGTGGGAGTGACCCTTGCGTTGATATGCCAATGATGCCATTGATGAGACAACCGCTAGCGGTCCACTGCGTGTCATTAACAAATAGAGCTTCTGTCGAAAGTGTGTCTGTGTTAATGTAGCACGGCCGTAGGACGAAGCTGATGAATCCCATTCGGTCTTTAACTATGTCAACAAGTGTTGCTTGTGGTTTGTGGTGGTGCAAAAGCATGAAGACCGACCCAATGGATGGCTTCACACCAGATTGCACCAAACTTGGCAGTAAAAGCAGATGGTCACTTAGTCGAGTCACAGCTTGAGCAACAGATCCCCTTGCCGTTGCCATCATTGGCACACCAGCCACCTCCTGCGCTGTACGTGTATGATTCAGCTCCACAGAGATTATGTCTTCTTTAGATACATCGATCTGTAGGCCGTTGATTTCCACCGACAGCATAGGCGGTGACTCGACACCGAGATACAGGCTTTGACGTTTAGCTGTGCCGATGGTGCATGCTTGCGACTCCCGAAGAATGCTGCTGAGGTATAGGCGGACGCCGACAATCTTTTGTGTATCGACCTCCTCTATATTTTGTGTAAAGGCCACAGTATATGATTCAACACATCGGCCCCACCGAAGAACAACACTGTCGTCTGGGGTTATTGTGGCTTCTGGTAAAGTGTCCAGCTTGATACATATGTCATACTTCAGTGTGATGCGCACTCCAAGGGACGATCCTAGAGGAGCAACAGCTTCGTGAACCCTTGCGGCTTGTGAAGCAAATTCCGTGATCGTTTTGGTGCCTACAGGCGTTGCAGTGAACAAAATAGTCGAGTTTGTGGCGTCGTATACGATACTATCTAGGTCAATGTCCTGTACAATACCAACATGGATTTCGTCGTTATGACCTTTGAATACATTATTGCGAATGAGTGGCACAAGGCACTCGTCGAGTGACACGTCGATCACATTCGAAAGCTTCTGCAGCAGGGTGATTTTGAAGTCATGAAATACCGGTTGTTTGTGTGGCCTATCCCCGAAGACAGCAACCACTTTCCTTTGTACACTAAAGTTTTGCGGGAGCATTGGAGCATCGTTAACGACATTGTATTCCTGCTCACCAATCAGCCCAACTATTACGCTGTGCTTTTCACTCAAAGTGCGAAGGATGTCGTTTGATGGCATATGTCAAATCAAGACATCATTGTGTTTTATTCAAAGCTCCTTTTTGTAGCATAATGCACACAGTAAAATATTATAAACAGGCATACTACAAAACCCAAATTGTGTCTTATGAACGAAGAAGCCTCAAAATTCCGTCGACAATGGAGCTGCTTCAAAACGCAAGTCGCGCAGTGCAACCTGCACCAGTTGCGACGCCCGTATCAAGCACGTCCTTTTCCACGGACGCACGTGATACGTACCAACCACGAGATGACGTGGACGGATACTCAAGTGACGGAAGCTATTGCACCGATGCAAGCGAAATCGACGCACTACGACAACGTGCTTATGTCGTTCTTGAGAATGAGCGAGTTGTTGCCTACGGCGCACTTCAGCGAGTGTGTGAAAGGACTGGTATCCCAGCGTTCGTCCACATCACGAAAAGCTCGGACATAGCCGACATTCGAGCGGAAGGCGATCGTATCGAGAACGAGGTGGCAGTGCGGCGGTCTATCAAATTTCAAAGAAGAGCACTGCTTACTGTTTCGTCTGGCGTGGAGTACATGCACAACAAGAGCCCTCTCCTTAAGGGCCGCCTGACGGGGTGGGGTGAGGCGATGCTTGATGGGATTGACGACTTTGATGTTGTCTTTCGACGCTTACATGCGAAGCATGGACCTCGCATTTCTAATGGGAGACCAGCGAAGGAAATGGAGCCTGAGATTGAATTACTCTACATGATAGCCTATAATGCGTTCACATTTTCCGTCTCGCAAAGCATTGCGAAGCTCACGGCATCACCAATGGTGCAGCAAGGGGTGCCAGGTGACGCACCGCAAGTGGATGACGCAATGGCCATGATGCAAGCTCGTGTGCGGGACGCCAAATCAGATAGCGACCGCGTGCGACAGTTCACCGAGCCATCGGGGGGGGGCAAAAAGGGTGCGGCAAATAAAAAGGGCAAGAGCGAGCGAGTGATGCAGCTGTGAAGAAAAATAAAAAAAGCGGCATGCACAAAATAAAACGCTAAAAAGCATGAATAAGTTACATGTTATTTTTTACATAATGGCACGCACACGGACACAGCCGCCGCCGGCTACTGCTTCGCTGTACATGAAGTGTCTTCACGAGGGAGGTGTTACGTGCTGGTGGTGCAGCGAGAGATGTGAAGGCCCATGCGTCCCCATGCCTACACGGGCAGAGCCACCGTGGGGGCTTGTTGGGTTTTTCTGTTGCGTAGGGTGTGCGAAAGCATATATGGTCCACAGACGCTTGCCGGTGTCATACCTAAAATTATACGTTCGTACATATGCCGGCATCCCATTCTCATGTCCACTGCCATGCTCGCCACCATGGCAGACACTAGAGAAGTATGGGCCTCCGGCTGGTGTTTTGACATATTCCCAGTTTCGACAAGCCGCATGGGCACCGTTACCAGATTTATTAGACCAACACCATGCCACCACTGCGCCGACACGTATGGCACGCCATGACATGGAAGAGCTCCAAGAACTGCCAAGAAAAAGCAGACACAACGAACGACGACCAGTGCGGCCAAAGAAGAGCAAGACCGTTGCGAACACCCGCAGCATTCAAAACAGTAGCATAGATAATGTAGATGTAGAAGTAGGATCAGGTCCTCGTTTGTCTCGTCGAGGACCGAAGCCAACGGGTGGTATACTATCTTTCTTCACGCACAACTGATACAGCTGATGGCGGCTCGTAATCGCCATATGCCTCAATAATGGCTGCGCGGTCCATCTCCGATGTGTGCACAGCAATATGGGAGTCCATATATGCTGCTGCCATCATGTGTCCACATACATGGCACGTGAACATCTCCGATTCAAGCATCGCTCGTGCAGGTTCATTTACCGCATGCATTTGTGCGACCACATGCAACTCATGGATTGCCTTCTGCAACAATGGAAACGGAAGCGCATCGAGCCAGTTGGAGAGGGCCAGCTTACTCGCACAAACGCCTTGAGCATGCACATGTCCACCCATGCAAAACCCGCCAGGAAGTGGCGGAATTCGGTGCTTTGCCATTCTGATACGATCATACGCCAATTGCCGTGGCACCATAAAGGAATCCACTGAAGTTACCATTAGTAATATAAGTTTAGTCACAGCTCAAATATGCAAAATACTTACCACCCACTACTTTACTTAATGTCATGTGTGTATAGTTGCCCAATTTGAGATATGTTTACGATATGTCACAGCAAAACTTTAAACTTTAGACATAAATGCTAAAAGCGCGTCACATGGTTGAGGGACTTGTCGCCCAAGGGGGGAAATCTATCCGTGGTAGCACGATGGGGGATATACTGCCTGTGATTTTGGCGGTAGTAGCCGCATGTGTCATCTATGGCGGGCGTCACATGCAGCCAGGATCAGACCTGAAGCTGCTTACCTTTATTCTCCCACCCACTATACTTGCCCTCCATTTTAGTAACAGCAGACAAGACGAAAAAATCAACGACTTGTACCGTCGAAGCGGAGAAGGAAACACAGCCAAGCACACGTCGCAGGAACGCTTCGTTGTACCTCACCCAGTCCATACTATGAATGCCGAAAAGATGACAGCTACACGCGATGGTGGTGCACGTGCCGGCGTCCACGTGCATGAGAATGTACGGGGTAACCTTAATGGTCATATTGGCCGTGATGCTGTAGCACGCGATATGCAAATGACAACCGATCGAATCGAGCAGCACACACATACTCATCCTGGTGTTCGAAACTCCAATGGGTACGCACCAACGAGGCTCGGGGAGGCCGAGCTTATTCAAGGTAAGTCTCACATGGAGGACAATGCATCGTTCTACGCCCATTCCAGCACCGACCGCTCGCAAGAGCGCACGAACATGCCAACCGGGCATGTCTACAACCGAGTGCAGTCTGCGGATGCGCCAGGTGCCATGCAGCTCTCATTGGCGACAGACAACGGGCAGAGGGTACAGATGGACTACACGAACCACTCCCCCTCCGCCAATGGAGCCGGAAGGGTGGCACCACCACCACCAACCCCTCAACCCCCGAAAGTAGACGCATTGGCTCGTCTGTTTATGGACACTGCAGTGACAGGTGACAAGAGCGAGACCGAAGTCGAAGGCATGAAAGAGGGGCGTAACTAGAACTAGAAATCGTAGCATAGCATATATATGTGAATAAACCGTGCATGCACAATTATCGACGCGCATGTTATCAATGATCAAACTTAAACTTCAACTTAAACTCAAACAGTATTGTTATAAATGCCCCAAGACCCGCAAGGCTTCTATGGGCCTGTGAACCGGTCGGACCGTGATGGTGGTGATCAGCAGACCCAAACTGATTTTCCACACCCAAGCCGGCAGGTATACCTCTCATTTGCTATGTGTATCATACTTTTCGTTGACTCATTCGTACGCTGGACAGAAAGAGATGGGCAGGAGTGTGCCTTTGATTGGCCAATGGCGTATTTGAGTGACCTTGTGTTCAAACATTCGGAATCTTTGGGGGCATTTTCCCCCGTTGCTCAGTTCAGATACGTGTCGGACTATTTCACAGGGGCGTCAGCAAAGGCCGCAAAGGCAGCCAAGGCAGCCGAGGCAGCACTCGTGCAGCAACTCGCAGACAAAGAAGTGGCAGCAGCGGCAGCAGATACAGCTGCGGAAGTTCAACAACAAATTGCAGCACAAATGATACAGGGTACTGCAGGGGCGGTTGCTGAAGCCATAACATCGGCTTTGCCGTCTTTGCCGAATTTGCAGAGTTTATTTGCGTCCTAAGCTGCCTGTTTGCAGCACTGTTTCGCCTGTAGCGCGACGACCTGGGCCTGCAGCGCCTGAATCGCACCGATCAAGTAGGCGGTGAGGTCGCCGTAGTTCACTGCAAGG
>Ga0222649_1000511_pt1 | contig 12722 bp, 14 predicted proteins | sample AntAcemetagen337_FD_179865 | JGI IMG/M metagenome (GOLD analysis project Ga0222649, IMG submission 179865) | Saline water microbial communities from Ace Lake, Antarctica - #337 | ecosystem: Environmental > Aquatic > Non-marine Saline and Alkaline > Saline | place: Antarctica: Ace Lake... | reverse complement strand
ACTTCGAACCCTAAAGGCCACAGAGCAAGAAATGCAAGCAAAATGGCACAAGCTCAAAGAGACCTAAACCATGTCACTACACTAATAGGTGTAGACTCTAACGACACAACAACAACAGCCAACGCGCATGTAAATTCGTCTAACGGGCGCTTATTAGTTGAGGCTACCGGTACTGTTACAGGCCAGCAATATACAGATGGCGATGTTGATGCAAATCCTACTGGTAGTTTATCTATGTTTAAAAATCCGTCTGACGAAATTGTTGCGGCTTCAGCCGATGCTAGTGGGAATCTAAATGTGAATATAGCTGCAGGTTCATCTAGCGGAACAGAATATACAGAAGGCGATATTGATGCAACCATTACAGGGCCTGCTGTATTAGCTGAAGGGCCAAGCAACACCCTGACACCACTACAGGCCGATTCTAATAGCAATTTAAAAGTAACTATAGAAGCTGATAATGCTGGTATTGGTGGAGGTACTCAATACGCAGAAGACACTAGCCACACAACAGGAGATACTGGCACATTATCTTTAGCTGTCAGAAACGACACGCCATCATCACTAGTCAGTGCAGATGGAGACTACACGGCTTTAACTACGGACAGTACTGGTAAGCTGCACGTTAATGTAGGCAATACTGTAGCTGTTTCTGGGTCTGTTACGACGTCGGGTACAGTTACTGCTAACGCAGGTACAAACTTAAATACAAGCGCTTTAGCATTGGAATCAGGTGGCAACTTAGCTGCGGTTGCAGGAGCGGTTAGCGGATCTGAAATGCAAGTAGATATAGTAGCAGCCTTACCATCTGGAACTAATAATATAGGTGATGTTGATATTGCATCTGCTATTCCAGCAGGTACTAACAACATCGGGGATGTGGATATAGCATCAGCTATCCCTGCTGGAACAAATACAATTGGAGCAGTTGAATCAGATGGTACTGCCCTAGGCAATGGGCAAGTATCTGTTAATACTACAGCCGGCGGTACTACAATATTAGCGGCTAGTGCTGGTAGACAAGGTGCAGTAATTACAAATCAAGGTTCTGTTACTTGTTATATAGGTACTGGATCTGTAACAACATCTAACGGTTTTTTGCTTGCAGCTGGTGAGTCAATTGCACTACCTACAGACAGCGATATAAAAGGAATTACAGCAAGCAGTTCTACAACTGTAGGTTACTTATCTTTTAGTTAAAACAAATGGAGATATACAAGACATATAGTAATCCCGCCTTTACATCAGAAGACAGCCCATTTGATTTAGACATTACTTTAGTTGGGATTTATATATAATGCACCTAGGAGCTAAAAATCACGCTAAAAAACATTCTATTACAAGCACTGATAATCATAGCGCATCGACTTATAAAACATTTTATTCTGATTCTGCAGGTGATGTTCAAGAATTAACACACGGGGCAAGTACACAAGTACTGACGTCAAACGGTGCTAGTGCCAATCCTAGCTGGGAAGATGCTACTGGTTCATCTTTTACAGGGTGGGATGGTTGGATAGATGCAGGAGAAACATGGACGTACGCAAGCGCAACAACCTACACAAATACAAACACAACATATGAAGGCACTTTTACAATATCTGGTAATGTTACAACAAAATATCAAATAGGAATGAAGGTTAAATTTACGCAATCTGTAGATGGTACAAAATATGGGGTTATCACAAGTGTTAGTTATTCAGTACCCAACACTACAATAAAGATATTTTTAGGGACTTCTAGTGACCTGGATAATGCCACCATTACATCCCCATATTATTCTTTCTCGCGAGTTCCTTTTGGATTCCCATCAGATCCTAATATGTGGAAAGTGTCTTTCTCTAGCTCTACTGACCACAGCCAAACAGCACCAACTATAGATGTTTGGTACAATATAGGTACAGTTAGTTTAAATGTACCAGCAGGGGCATGGAATTTGGGGTATTATGTCAATCTTTATAATGATGATGATATTCGTAATCCACATGCACAGGTGGCATTATCCACAAGCTCAAGTAGTTTACCTAGCTCTGTATGGCTTAGTTCACATCAGATGTCTTTGTATAGTTCGTCGACAGATTTATTCGGTTTTATTTTGCTGCCAGCTAACGTTGAATCAACCATATCACAGACGACAAATACGACATATTATCTGATAGCTCGTACACGTAAGGCGGGTACTGACGATTTGCAATTCAGAGGTAGTAATCAACCTACTGTGGTAGAAGCTAAATTTATGTATTTATAAATCATTTATGATAACTTGGACAGGACTACAAACAACAGTAAAAAATATAGTAACAGAGACTGGCACAGATAAAGACTCTTTTATCCAAGCTAGAATTAATGAGGCGCATAAACACATATGTGATCTATATGATTGGCCTTGGTTAGAAAAAACTCTGACAAAAACAAGCACAGCTTCACAACAAGAAATAACATTACCTGTTGACTATTTAAGGCTTATCACTTACCGTGTAACAAATGGCACTACAGACTATACGCCTCACTATGTTGCCAACGCAGAAGATTTTGACCGTATTAATTATGCAGGCTCTACAATTTCATCTAACATCCCTGAGTTTTTCACAATTCGAAACGGGGATATATTGAACTATCCTGCGATATCTAGTGCTGGCCTACCAATTACTATCGAATACCTAAGCAAGCCAGTAGATTTCGAGCAAGCAGACTATGCAATAGGTACAATCACAGCTGTTGCAAATAATATGACAACCGTGACAGGAGACAGCACTGCTTGGGATACTGGTAATAATGTGCTGGTCGGTTCATTCATCCAACTGCCTGACAACAACTGGTACGAAATAGCTACTATCGTGAGTGACACATCTCTAACAATTTCTAAACCTTATCAAGGAATAACAGTAGCAGCTGCTACAGAACCTTATACCATTGGTGATTTGCCAAAGGTACCAGAAGCATTTCAAGATGTTGTATGGCTCAGGGCCGTATCTAGATACTTCATGCTTAAAGGTGATGAAGCCAGGGCAAAAGAGTATTTGACTTGGTATGATGACGAATATGACAAGCTAAGAAGGCGTTACAGCACAAAGACAACCAAAAGTGTTTATAACAGACCTGCTAAACATATGAATGCAAACTATGATCCGCGAGCTATTACAATAACTTAAAATGGCTAGAAAAATAGGCCCTAGAGCAAGAACAGGACAATGGACCATTAGTGACTTTACTGGTGGCTTAAGCGAAGGTAGCAAGTCAGGCATACCTGGTTCTTTTAGATATGGGTATGGTTTAAATTATAGAGATGACCCAGACCAGTTAACAGCTAATAAAAAACTAGTATTAGACAGTGATTCAACTGTTGATTCTATTCCGAAATGGCTGGTTGCTGATGGTGATAATCTGTACATATACCAAGATAATGGGAAATTGATATTACGTAATTCAGGCGGTACATACTCATTAATTGGTACTATCAGCGATAGTAGTGGTAATGGGATGGCTTTGTTTGATGACTATATCTATTTAACCAGTGATAAAGGTTTACACAGATATGGGCCGTTATCAGGTACACCAGCACTGCAAGAAAATTTTCTATTATCACCAGCGTATGAAATTGATCAATCTACTGGGCAAGTAGGTGGTAGCAATGTTTATACACTCCTAACCAGCATAAATGAAGGAGCTACACACAGACAGACATTTACACCAACTGCAGATAATATCAGCGGTGTAGTGCTAAATATCGTCGCTAAAGGCACCGGAAACGTCACAGTGACAGTACATGACAACAGCAATGCTTTGATCGGTTCTAAGACCATCACAAGCGCAAATTTACCTACTGCTGGGCGTGTCAGGTTCGACTTTCCTGGTATCTATGACCTAACACCATCTGCGAGCTATCACATACACGCTATTACCTCGACAGGTACTACAACAATCAGATCGCTCACATCCTCTGATATGGAAGATGCTGAATACGCAACACTTGTGGAGTATTTGAGGGAAGATGTTGATCAAAGTAATGATCTAACTATAGATACAAATCTAACTTCGACTTATACACTAACTACGGCCATTAATGAAGGCGAGACGCATCGTCAGACATTCACAGCTGAAAAGTCCAACATTAACGCTGTCTCTGTACTTGCAGGAGCTAACGGAACAGGAGACTGGACACTGACAGTACATGATGACCGTGACCAGGTAATAGCATCTAAAACGTTGGCTAATGCTAATGTCAGAGAAACAAAGACATGGGTCAAGTTCGAATTCACTGACCCGGTTGATATAGTACCCAGCGCTGATTACCACTTCCATGTAACTTCTACTGTGGCCGACGGCACAATATACTCAAGCACAGCGTCTAACTTGGAAGCTAGCGGATTTCTAACCCACTACCAAATACTACAAACAGACACAAACTGGCATCCTTTGCTTTACTTCCCAGGTTCTGCCTCTCTTGTGATAGGCAATGGTAATTTCCTTTCTAAATATGATGGAATCGTATATAGAGAAGCTGGGCCGCTTAGTGGTAGTGAAAGACTACAATTCGATAAATCAGAACGTGTGCGTGATTTAGAGCTAATTGGCGACCATTTAGTAATACTTACAACGCAGGGTGCAACAGTTAATGACAACACTTCATCTAGGCTTTACTTCTGGGATGGCGCAGCGCCTTCATATAACGCATTTAAAGATGTGCCTGGTGAAGGGCAAGCAATACAATTCGGTCAAGATGGCCTACTTCGTGTATTCCACGGATATGGGCAATTGGCTGTTTACAATGGGGCGCTAACACCAAAGAAGAATGTTCCACTTATAGGGGAAAATAAATACGTTGAAGTGTGGCCAGGCGCAACCACCAACTGGCAAGGTTACACAATGTTTGGGATATCAGACGGTGATTCTACTTCGGCGATCAGAGGTGTTTATGGGTACGGACAACAAACAAACAATTATCCCATGTCACTTAACCTTGATTTCCCAATTAGTACCGGCAACTTGGGTAGTGATGTACAGGTAACATCTATGCTAGGCCTAGGACCTTCTAAACTATACGTAGGTTGGAAAGATGATACAAATTATGGTATTGATTTAATAGATGTCGATAATGACCAAGCAGCTGTTCTATATGAATCGTTAAGATTTGATGCTGGCTTAGTAGAGTTTGAAAAAAAGAGCAGTACTATAAAACTAACATTTGCACCATTAGCAGACGGCCAATCAATAGGAATCAAATACAAGATAGATAGGGGATCTACATGGTTAGACTTAGATACAACAGTATCATCTGCTACTTATGCAAATACTAATAATGGGTCGCAGGTTGTCAAAAGCTTTAGCTTCGATAAAAGGTGGCACGAATTGGAATTACAAACCACATTAGCAACAAGTACTGCTGACGCACCAGTGCTAACTAGTTGTACAACATTTTTTGAAATAGTCGCAGATGTCCAAGAGTAGTGATCTAACCGAATCAGTTGGGTCAGTAAACAATAATTATCAACCTAAAGTATTAGCAGACGCACCTCTCAATGATGTGCCTCCAATGTTAGATAACCTGGTAGATAATCCCTATCAAAAACGTGCCCAGGGAAATATTGATACTACTTTCAGCCTAGCTACTATTCTTTTTAAGCGAGTTCAGATAGCAGTTGATACAGATGCAGCGACAGGATTCGGTGTTAAGTTTGTACACAACTTAGGATTCACTCCTTATGTGATGGGTGCTTATCGTATTCTAGATGGTGCAGAACCATCAAGTCCGTCTACTGAGTTTGATATAAGAAACGGACAGATCAGACAAATACCTAGTTATAGCGCATATATTGACACCATCCCTGCTACTAAAGATAAAGAGATATACATTCAATTGTTAGGGGGTACTAAGGCTGAAGTTGTTCTATATTTCTTTAAAGAACGAGGTATATGAGGCCTAAAAGATACGATATCAAACCAATAAAAGAACAGGATATAGAGTCAAACCCTGACTTTCACGAGAGCATGGGCGGGATGCCATATTCATATAGATTTGACAGCGCAAAGGAAACAAAAGAAAATATGCTGTTGCAGTACAAATTAATTGTATATCCATTTACTGCGCAAGTAGTAATAATACAAAACGCGATAACATTGAAAATCAAGCACGGGCTAGGGTATCCACCATTGGTAACTGGTTACGCTGTGGATCAAGAGGACGGTAAGGCTTATTTGTTTAGTAAACCAATCAATCCTTATTTGGGTATAGTCCAACTATTACAGACTCCGCAACTTGAAGTAACCGACGTAGACGCTGAACATGTGTACGTAACATATGCACAATTAGGAGACGGAACCAGCACCGATTGGAAGCTATATCTTAGGATTTTCTATAATGGAGCTACTGCCTGAAAAATATGAAACAAAAGTGCTAGATGACAGAGATCTAAATCTAATACCAGACTTTAATAAAAGTTTATCTGGATTCCCATATTTAGAGAGGACAGCAGGCGATATTGATATCAAGCAATCGTTTCCAATACTAGAAGACGCAGATACCTTTGAAGTTACTATGATAGACGGGCCTCCTGTATTTATGGGGCCGCCTGATTATGTATTTGGGTCGTACACATACAGACATGGGCTGGGCAAAATACCAATCGTTATCGCCACATTGATAACACAAGATGATAGTAAGTCATATTTTCAGTTGCCCTATACAGGCAACGAAGGGGATGGCGCAACACTTGATATAACAGAATTAACAACCGAAAGCATTACTATTGGCATTTATTTTGGATACTTTTCAAATCCTGGATCTGTTAAAGGTAATATATATTTCTTAAGACCGACTGAATAATGGCATCACAAGATATACTAAAACAACTTACTGCAACCCGTGAAAGGTTTTCAAAAGAGGATGTAGGCCTGCGTGATAGATTAGCTGAAGAAACTGGCCTGAATCAATACAGACAAAGTGCTAATCAAATACGTGGCACTATTGCAGACACTGAACGTGTACTAGAAAACATCCCAACGTCAACAAACCAAAGAGCTAGACGGCTAGGCGGTCCAGTCACGTCTGCTGTTTTGAACAGACTGACAACAACCAACCAACAACCAGTAGCAGACCAACTAAACAAATTCAGCCGCAACTTAAGCGTACAACAGGCAGGATTGCAAGACGCTAATACAGAAGTTAACCAACGTATAACTGATCGTGGCAATGAATTCCAACGCACTTATGGTAGCTTGTATAATGAATACAAAGCGTCTGCAGATAAAGAACAAGCGGATAGACAATATGCATTACAACAGCAACAAATAAAGGCAGAAGCTGACAGAGCTGCATATGCAAATCTTCTACAACAACAGCTCATAGACGCACAAAATCGTAATAATAATGGAGGCACAGACCGTAGTATTTCATCAAATCCATATAAAGATATTGCATTACGGAAAGATAGACCAACAGGCCGCACAAGTGGAATAGGCGGTGAAATAGAACGGGGGCTTGCTGGTGTTCCAGAAGGTGTAATTAGAGGGTTGGCAGGTAATAACGTTGCTAACGCTTTCACACAACAAGATATAATCGGCAATGTACTTGCTTCTGCAACAAATGGTGGACGTACTGCATATGGAGCCAAGCTAGCAGGTAATGACTACGCTAATTATGTGCGTGATCAGACTTCACAATCACTGGTTAGACAATATGGTAATCAAGGCGCTAACGCAATAGTACAATATCAAAGACAGACAGGACTTCCAGCTTATAGAGCTATTCAGGAACTAGTTAAACGCGGGGTAATTAAAACATAATGGCAACAGTTGATCTAAAAGCATTAGCTAAATTAAAACCAGAGATAATAGGTGATAGGCTAGATAAGGCTGTCAGCAATGTGCGCGGTTTTAATGATAATTTTGTGGTAGGGGACGCGGCCAATCAATATATACAAGAAAACCCTAATGCAGGTTACAATCTTATAGATATACCATCAGGACAAGTAACCAGCAGACAGAATGCAACCCAAGACTATGGCGCTTTAGGTAATTTAGCTTATGGTATTATTTCACCATTTACGAATCTAGGGCAAGTAGCAGGTGAGATAGGAAAGGACCCTAATCAAAGGGGTGCATCCGAGTCTTTACTATCTGAAGAAAATTTCAAACGATATAAAGCTGACCCCCTTGCATTCACAGGTCAGCAAGCTATTGGAGCTGCTTCTACATTCGTACCAGCAGGTGGTACTCTGCTTGGTGCTGTAGCTAAAGGAGCTGCCGCGGGTGCTGGTAGTGCATTCTCTGCTGCAGATCTTACTGATGAAAATCTAGACTTAGGTGGTGAGTTACTTAAGGGCGCTGCTCTTGGTGGTGGCCTTGGTGCTATCGCTAAAGGTGTTAGCTCACTTGCTTCTAAAGGAGCTGGTGCTGCAGATGATGTTGTCACTGGTGCCGCTAAGGGTAATGCTCTAACTAGAGCAGGTCGTGGTCTTAAGAAAAGCGCACTAGGCTTATCTGACGAAGTAAGTCCTACAGGATTCCAGAGAACTCAACAACTAGCAGATGACGCTATAAATATACTTGATTCTACAGGTGGTAAAGCAACTCCTGCTGGACTTAACAAATCATTCAGTAAATTAAATAACGAATTGGCTACTGTAGTAAAAGGAGCTGACACTAGGTTCAACCCAACTAGTATTATGGATGACACAATAGAACGGCTGTCATTAGAGGTTGACGATGTAGCTGCAGGCGCTGTTGGTAAGAATGTAGAAGTCCTTAGAAAGAAACTAGCCAACTTAGGAGATAGCCCAACCGCAGATCAAATAGTAAAACTAAAGAGCGAAGTACAAGGCCAAATGGGTAATATATACAAAAAGTTGTCTAGTGGTAACGCACCTTTATCGCCTTCTGAGCAAGCTACCCTTGCATTTAGAAACTCTTTGGATGATGCTATTGCAGCCACACTACCAGAAGCGAAAGCCATCACATCACAGATGTCTGTCTTGCACCAGATTGCACCAGACATATACAAAAATTCACAGAAGGGCTTGAAGGTTGGTAGCCCATTATTAGGCACACAGTTAAATCTAAGCGGGCCAGTTCAAGGCCTTAAGAATGCAGTAGGTAATGTAGCTGAGAGAATTGGACAAGGTGCAGTACCTGGCGGTGGTGCTGTTTCTAGGTTTGCTGATCTTGCTAATACTGCACAACAAAAGGCTATGTTATCGAGTACAATACCAGCTGCAGTACTTAGACAACCAGAAGGCACACCTGCGAACCCATTTGCACCAGAACCAATGATAGAAGATCCTATGCTTATGGAAGATGAGATACTTGCAGAAGATACAGGCGATACTGGCATGACTGTCCAAGAAGCTACACAATATTTCTTGAATCAAGGCATGAGCATAAAAGATGCTAAGGAGTACGGTAAAGTTTATGGTACAGAACCTAAAAAAGAAAAGGAGTTGAGTGGTACAGAAAAAGAAAAAAACTCAAATTTGAACACTGGTCTAAGAGCATTGAATAAAATAGAGTCTGTAATTGCAGAAGATCCAAGCTCGCTAAGCAATGCTTTCTTGCCTGGTATATTACAATCTTCTAGCACCCGCCAATTAAATACTTCTATATCACAATTATCTGACGTGATTGGACGTATGCGATCTGGTGGAGCTATCAGCGAACAAGAAGAAGCCAGGTTTAGAGGGTTCTTGCCTTCTACTAATCCTTTAGCTCCAGATGATCCTGAAACAATAGCCTTCAAACTAAACGAAATCAAGCAATTGTTATCTGATGCGCTAGTTTAAAATATACAAGCATAGTATACTGCTGACATGAAAAACCCATTCAATAAACAGTATGGTGTATCAAGCAGCTTTGCAGCCCACTTGCGCCGCAACCCACCAAGTAATTTCCCAGGTACAGATTATTTGACCCCTTATGGTTCGCCAATATACGCACCAGAAGACGGTTGGATGCAACAAGAGGCTAAAAACTCCTTTATAGGAGCGAACGTCGCTAGTTTGCACAATAAAGTTAATAAGCGAAAATGGTTCTTTGTCCATCTAAAATCAATTGTATCTCCTGGCAGAAACGTCAGAGAAGGGCAGTTAATTGGATACGCAGGCAATACAGGTTATGTAATTCCAGCACCAACCCCATCTAACCCCTACGCTGGCACTCATACTCATGTTAGCTTGAAAGCAAGCATTAATGATAACGGTACAGGTGGGAAGTTAATCGATGTAGAGCCGGTGCTAAATTCTATAACCACAAATAACACACCAACACCAGCAAAAAATGAGGCCATAGACGCTATGAAAACACAAATATCCAAGCTAGAAGCCCGGCTAAAGCAAGAAAGGGAACAAGCTGCCAATGATCTACAATCAACCATCACAGAGAAAGAAAAAGAGTTGGTTGATAGCGCTGAACAATTAGCACAACTACAACACGAAATAGACGAACTAAAAAGCTATGGTAAGAATGAATTAAACATTAACTACGCCGACCTAGCAACTTCTATCGTAGAAGAAACTCAAATTGCAGATGGCTTACTAAATAAGTGGGCGACGTTTATTGATTCTAAAATACCAGAGAGCTGGACAGTGTTGCGTTCTTTATTGAAATATGACATCTTTGTTATGATTGGTCTTGGAGCTGGTTACTTAGTAACTGACACTTTGATTCTGCAAACTTATGGTGTATCTACAGAAGTAGCCGCAGTGATTGTAGCTGGCGCTGGTATTGTCTTCAAAATCTTTGTCACACAATACGATACGAACAAAGACGGTAGACTAACACTTGACGACACGCAAATATTGAAGGAGTATATAAGTGAGTAAGTAAGGCTTTTCAGTAAAATTCTGCAGTGCTACCATATACTTGCTTATATACAGTTTTATAATGAATTTAAATATTTTTTTATATATGGTAGTAGGGTTTTTACCCGGTGTAATAGTTGGATTTATATTCGGCTATAGTACTGATTTATACAAGACGTCCTTTAAAGATGTTAATGTATTTCTAAAACTAATTTTTTCTGTTGTCTTATTGATCCTATTAGTATTTCTCACTGTCGTAGAAATATTTGCACAAGATTATAGTATTCCTGTTATGTTGTGGCCTATTCTTGGGGCACCTGTGGGATTACTGTTCGGAGAATATTTTAAGCATTCAAATGACAAAACTAAAAAATAATTTATGGATGATTTCCGCCCTGTTGGTTGGTATGGGCATAGGTTCTTCTTTTGGTGTGATCGGAATGTTTGGACAAGATTACTACTATAATAATCACGATTTTTATAAAATAGAAACTATACTGGTGAATGGTACAGATATCCGCCCATGTTCTAAAGTTGAAATCACTTTCTTGCGAGATAGTGAAGTAAATGATCCGCAAGCCGTATTCACAAGAGAGTTGACGTTTGTACAGGTGTTAGATGGTGCAGATATATATTATGAGGTCCGAACTACCACAACTACTAATGCTATTGATAAAGGCAGGCAGACAATTTCTGGATATGTAGAACTCCCTTGCAATGCGCAACCAGGAGTATATTTTTTTAAGTACACAGTAGGTTATAGTGTAAATGGTTACAAACGTTCTACGTCTGCTAGGAGTACTCAGTTTGAGGTTGGCGCAGCCAATCAAGTTGGTCCTGTAGATCCGTTTCCAGATCTAGTAGATCAGGAAGTCTAGGTTGGTATATTTGTCTACTCCTTATCTGTAATTCTCCAAACTTAGCATCACCAATTTTATCTAGTATAATTTTCATATTAGCCTTATCATAAGGTGATTGCTCAAAGCCAAATTTGTCGAACTTATGACAATAAGGACACAAGCCTAATCCATTATCTAATTCCCACCTAGTTGCTAGCGCACGTCTACCAAATATATGATGGGCTTCAGTTGTCATTTTACCGCATTTGCAACAGTGTGGATCTCGTAGCCTAACGCACTGACTCCACAACTTGTCACACGCTTTTTTTACTGACTTGCTTGTACGTTTTCGTGGCATTTGTTTTAAACCAAATTTTAAATTGCGTATAATGATATTCGGTGAATTCGTAGTTACCTCTAAATTTAGGGAGTCTGTATTTGATTGCGTATTGACGCACTTTACTACTGTTGGTGCCGTTTACTTTTGCTATTTGTGAGGCAGTGAAGATCTTGGTTATATTCTCTTGATAATAGCCGCGGATAAAAGCCACGTGCTTGATTATAACTTAAAACACATGACTGTGTTAATTGTGTTTGTAATGGGGTAGTTTCGTCGATATTGAGGATAATATATGCACAATAAACACCACAATCTTCTACTAATACAACTGCCAAAGATGGGATTAGTTGTTGTGCTAAAGTTTTAAGTTTTGTTGTTGCTATCGTCTTCATGGTTATCCGGTGAATTTTTTACTAGCATATTTATTGAACTGCATACCTGGTATTTTATAAGCCGCTATCTTAAGTGTGACCGCTTTCAGCCCGCGGGAACGCAATTCTTTTTGTAATCGCTGCACTTGCATATCTGACCACATATATTTGTGGGTTCTGCCAGATTTGACTTTAGACACCCCATATTTTTTAGCATATGTGAGTATTCTGTTGTTTGTTTTGCCTACTAGTGTTGCTACTTCTTGGTTTGTCATAAGTATTTATCTAACTCGCCTTGTTCGATATTATAAAGTAAATTTTGTGACATGGTATCTAGTCTTATTTTCCACCATTCACGGTCTTCATCTGTTATTTCATATAC
>Ga0222649_1000506_pt1 | contig 12793 bp, 23 predicted proteins | sample AntAcemetagen337_FD_179865 | JGI IMG/M metagenome (GOLD analysis project Ga0222649, IMG submission 179865) | Saline water microbial communities from Ace Lake, Antarctica - #337 | ecosystem: Environmental > Aquatic > Non-marine Saline and Alkaline > Saline | place: Antarctica: Ace Lake... | reverse complement strand
CACAAGATTTTGATGATGAAATTGTTGAGGTCTTAGAGATTCTAAGTATTGAGATTCCATCCGTTTGCGGCAAAATTATTGAAATTGAATTGACTGCGTTGGAAATGGAATTAGTAGAAAACGAACTGTTTGAACAGTTTAGTGAATTGCTAAACGAAACAATCCATTACAATCTTAATATGTCGTATAACTACGCTGACTACGACTGTCTATAAGAAGTTAATAATGTTTGAATGTGAGCCGCACCGAATCAATTATCAAGGTGCGGCACTTTTTTGAACTACAAAATATTGGGTTTTATTTGTGATAAAAGGCGAGTTACGGCTCGTCTTTTCCTTAAAACCTAAAAAGACGCAACCTGTCGAGGTGATGCACCGTGAGAGTCGGATAAACAAATACGAGTTTTATATTGATTAGAAAACCAATTAACTGCATATTTACAGTTGAGTATGGAATAATCAATAATGGTAAATGATATAGCTCAATTGGTAGAGCGGCAGGGTTGCGGGTTCGATTCCCGTCTATAATATTTTTATAGTGGTGCTATTGGTAGCATGGGCAAGTTACGGGTTCGATTCCCGTTATCATTGCAATTATTTTTATTTAATTTAACAAAACAAGTACAATTTAAGCATTATGGCAAATTTGAAAAATGAATTAACAGTAGAGCAAGCAGTTCTTAGAGCTGAAAACCTAAAAAAACAAATACAATCGAGAGAGACAAGTACCGCTGAAATGAATTTTGAGTTGTTTGAGAAAGTTTTCGAGCAGTTGGAAACTTTGAAACCTGCACCAATAGCGGACACAATGGGTTTCTTGGAGTTAGCAGAAGGTGAACAGCAACGCCTTGTTTTTATTGGCATTACGCAGAAAGAAAGCACACAAGAGTCGCAAGGTGGAAACTTAATCGATACAGCTTTGTTTGTAAACTCTCAGAAACAAGTCGTAATGAGCATGAATAAAATGCTTGTTGAGGTTTGTATTGAAAATAACTACAAGTCACTTCAGCCCCTTATAATCACAAGGGGAAAAGATAAGAGGAGCAAAACGGGAAAAACGTATTATTCGTATTCCGTCACAAGATTAAAATAAATAATGGTTTTTAGGTTGGATTTGGCGGAACGTTTAAAACCGTTTCGCCTTTTTTTTGAGTAAAGAAAAACAAAGATGAACGAAAATAATACAGTGTTAGATTTTGACCTTTCGGATTTCGACTTTTCGGAAATGAATCTATTGTCACAAGAAGAATTAAACGAGCGTAGAACTGATATAACGGGCGTTATAGATGATGATACAGTTTTTGTAAAACCTAAATTTGTTAACTCAGAAAAGATGCAAATAGTTGAGGATTTAGCCAACCTCGAATATCACAAAACGGACGGTTTCGTTTCGTCAAGTCGTTTAAAAAGTCTGAACGTGACGGAATGGCATTTCGTAAATTATATCGGCTCAACCGCTCCCGCTTTTGCATTTGGAAATGTCGTACATGACGACATTGAAAAACGAATTAAATTAGGATCCTTTGTACGGTGGACAGCTTCGGCTTTAAAAGCTAAAACAACAATCAAACAGGACAAATTAGAGATTTCTAATGAGTACTTGAAAATTATTAAACAATACCGAAAAGATTTTGAGAGCAACAAAACTTTGCTAAATTTAACTGAAAATTGCCTTTCCGAGGTGTCTTTTTTCGATTTTGACAGGATGGTAAAGGTTCGTCCCGACATCATTACGCAAGTAGGAAACGACATAGTGATTTTTGATATTAAAACGGTGGCAAGTATTCACTGGTTTAACTCAGATATTCGCAAATACAAATACGATTTGTCAGCAGGTATGTATGCTGATGTTATTGAAAAAGCAACGGGCAAAAAAGTTCGCTGGTGCTTTTTGTTGATTTGCAAAATTACAGGATTGACGAAGTTAGTCGAGGTCAAAGATAAGACTTTACAAGATTGGAAATTTGGTTTTGTTCATTTACTTGACGATGTGAACGGCATAAATACAGATTGCCCTAAAGGTTATAAAAAAGAAATGATTTAATAATATTTTCATAATTAGATTTTGATTTGAACTAAGTCGAAAGGCTTAGTTCTTTTTTTAACAAAACAAAAGCAAAATGAAAGGGACAGAAATTAGCGAAATTTGTGGAATAAATCCCTCATCGGTGACGCGCGATTTTAATAATACAAGTTTCAAAATGGACAATTCAGAAATTAATATTTCTGCTTTGTTTGCCGCAACTTCTGCTGATGCAATCAAGTTGCAAAAGAAGTACGCAGCGTTGCAATTAGATGCAATGCAAAAGCGTAACGATGCAATAACGTCGCAACGTGATGCAATTCAGAAGGTACATGATGCAATATCGTTGCAACTCAACAATGAGCAAAGTCTTACAAAACATCTAAAGACAGCAACGAACACATCAAACAAAGTCAATTTAGACCTAAATGCAGAAAATCAACAACTGAAAAAACAGGTCGAATCTACGAAGCAATTAACAACACAAAGCAAGACAACAAAAGACGAAAATAAACTGCTTAGAAGTGAAATAAACGACCTAAAAACACAAAATACAACACTTGCAACTAACAATAAAGGGTTGCAACTCAATTGCAACGACCTTGAAAGTAATTGCAACGGTATTGCATCTGACAAAGATTCCTTGCAACGAAGCGTTAACGAATTGCAACACTCACAAAAAACATTGCAAGAACTAAACGATAAATTGCAACTCGAATTAAATCAACTTAGTGATGCAAGTATGATGATTAAAACATTGCATCAAAAAAATGAGATGCAACGAACCGAAATATTGAATTTCAAGACGGGTCAAAATAGCAAAAACAAATTGCAAGACTTTTTCACAAGTCTTAGCATGGTTCAGTTTTATACTGTCATAGTTTTGCTCGGAACTTTCTTTGTCGCTTTTCAAAAATGGTCAGAATTTGAAATATACCAAACAGGAATTGGCGGCAAATTCACGGTATTTATTTTGGCTTTTCTGCTAAGTTCGTCTGTAATTTTTACGGCTTTTAACAAAACCAAATCGATGTTTTTAAATTACTTTGTGCTTAGTATTTTTGTATTTATAGAATTCATCAACTCAGCAAAATTCACGGGCTTGTTTGAATCAGTAATGTGGTCGGGCGACTTTTTCAAGGCTTTAGGAGGTGCTTTATTACTTCCTACAATTTCGGTTTTTGTAGCTCACCTTAATACAGCTTCGTCAAAAACGTATTCATTAGATGCAATACTTTTGAACATTGAAAAAGTTTGTACGGATTTCAAAATTGACGAGATAAGCAAATTCAAAAATGACTTTTTAGAACGAATTATAAAAAATAAATAAAATGAAATTAATATTTGAAGAACTTAGACCGAATCAAAAAATCAAAAATTTATACATTGTGGACAACTACGAAATTAAACACTTTGAAAACGTCCGATACGTTCACAATATGACTTTTGACTATAATGCAGGTCGAAATCAAAGTTGGTTCGTGAATACAGAACACCTACACAACTCCCTCGAAACCGCTTTAAATGATTTATATTTTATCCTTAAAGTAAAATCTGAGGACGTTCAAAGGCGGCTTAGGATGTTACATACTAAAGAAATGATTAAACATTAAATTGAAAACAAAACAAAAAGATGACAAACGAAAAAACACAAATTTTAGACGAATTAGGATTTTCTGACAAAAATAAAACGGGACGTTACGGGCGCAAGGTCGATGCGACTTGGTTCTATTATGACGAACGTACAAATACCTTTGAGAAGAACTTTTTAGGACGTACGAGGCGGCTTTTAGACTGTAAAGGATATGACGTTAAACTTTGCTTTGAGGTAATTAGATGGCGAGAGAGTAGCTACAAAATATTGAAAAACATTGTAAACGTGACAGAACATTACAAATTAGCATTGCAAGGAAAAATTTATAAATCTGAAAGTCATTACCCTTTCTACTTTTTTTTGATACCCGACGCGGGTAATGTTTTCTTGCTGAAAATGATAGAATTGAAAGTCGTTGAACTCGTATCGAAAACAATTACCGAAACTGAAAAAAGAAAAGTGACACGGGTCAAGACAATGAAAAATTTTGTAGGATTGACAGAAAAAGGGAAAGAAATGATAAATATTTACGAATCAACTAAATTTTTGAAAGCGAGATAAATGAATAAACGACACATAATAATAGGTTTTGATTCAGATACAAAGTTAAGCGGTATTGTCATATACGACAATACCGCAAAGTGTTTTTTGTACAATTTAGATATAGATTTCATAAACTTAACGGTCAAGTTTATGCCAAAAATTTATAAACAATTTCAAGGCTGCTTTGTAGATGTTTTGATTGAGATGCCAACCCAAAAAACATCGTTTCAAGTTAGTTGTCAAGGCACAAAATACGAATGTCACAACAACGGATTTTCGAGCGGTCGTTGTGCTGAAATAGCAAATCAGTTTGAAGATTGCTGTGTGAAATTTGGTTTTGTAACGACCCGAATCAACTCAGAAAAACGGGTGCGGTTAGACTTAGCAAAAAACAAACTTATGACAAAACAGGAAATTATAACCTCGTCAAAAGCATTGAAAAAACAAGGTCGTTACTACTCAAAAGCTACTCAAAAGCAACGTAAAGAACTGTTTGATATTGATTTAACAGGGTCTGAACAGTGCGACGCCGCACTGTTAATTTTGCCTTATTTATATTCGTGACATTTTTATGACTTTTGGTATTTTATTGTTTTGTAAATTTGTGTTATTTATTAATCAAAACAGAAATAAAAATATTATGAAAATTTTAACAAAAGACGAACAAAAGAATACGTTACTACATATTCGCAGAACAGACGGGAGTATTGCTATCGAAGGAAAAGACTTTGTAGAGTTGCAAGGCGAATACCACGAGAGCGGAAAGTGGTATTACAGCGACGGTGCGATTGAGACAAAAAACATAGCTTATTCAATTATAAGCCTTTCAAGTTGGAGCGTTTCAAGTCATCAACTCATTATTAATATTGTCGAAAATGACGAATTAATTATGAGTTGCAATTTCGGCAAGGTTTACGAGTTGCCAGAAAAACCAAATGTAGAAATTTTAGCTTCCCCCTTGCCTTTGAATCACAAAGATTACGAGAAAGCTATTGATTATTTGTTACAGAGTTATATAGCTTCCTCCAGAAATTGCGATGGAATATTGGAAAAATGGGAATTAGCAAGTGATTTTTCTTAACAAAACAGAAACAAAAATAGAATTATGCCAAACTACAAAAAATTAGAAGATTACAATTTCAACGGTACAAGCACTTTATCTACAATTTCAACTATTTGTAAGAATGAAAACATAGACCCGTACGAAAAAACGTCACTATATAACGGGTTTATGAATTTACATATACAGCGTTATAAACGAGCTGAGGCAGTGCATAGATTTTACGTAAAAGAATATCAAGGATTAACCACTGATGAGGTAGAAGACATCATATTAAACAGGTTCGGAACGAAAATAAATTAATCAAAAAAATACCATGGAAATAAATATTAAAGAAATAAAAAAACGTGACAAATTCGACAAAATAGTAATTGTCAACGCGGCAAAGTTTTGCAAGTTCACGTACCGGTCGGTCATGTTTCTTGACGATTATAAACACGACAATCCTTTATTGTGTAATTATATAGACGAATACGGCTATTTTGAAACGGGAATTATTGATACAAATGCAGCCCACTTTTATTTTACGGGGGAGTTGCAAGCGTTGAGAAAACTAAAAGGCTTGCATAAAGAGCGAGTTACAGAAATCCAAATCGAAATAATGAAAACAATAAAAAAAGAACAGGATGAAAAACTATAAATTCAGATTGTCGATTGTAAGAATCGAAAAGTTTGAAGTCGTAAAGGAGACGACAAAAACCGTTTGGTTTCTTGACAGTAATGGAACTGAACTTGCGGAGCGAAAGGAAACGGATAACACGTCGTGGCACAAATCAATTTCAGATTGTTTTGATTTCGCACGGGGCAAACAATTGTTGAGAATTGAAAGACTGAAAAAGCAATTAAAAAGGGAAATGGAACACATAGACAAGTTAAATGAGATTCAAAAGAACAACACAAATCAAGAAAAAATACCGCTATGGTAATTGAGAATATTCACAACAAAATCGTAGAAAATCCTACTGATTGGTACGAACACGTAACAGCCTCAGAAATGCGTTATTTTTTTAATTATGCAAGTGAGGGACAAATTCGAGCGGTCAAAGGTATTATTGACAAAAACGAAGTAACTTAAATCAAAACACTTTAAAACAACTTAACACAAAAATATGATAGAAAAAGAATACAGGTGCAACGTAGCGCCAAACGACTCGTTGTGTATCGAATTTCACGAAAAACGGGCAGGGAACTTGATTATAGGAATCGAAACGGAAGCGTTGTGTGCTTACGTTTCATTGACGACAGTTGACGCTTTAGACCTTGCTAAACAAGTTATCAATACTTTTTGCGGCACAAAGGGACAAAGTAAAAAACAGTTACGGTGTGAAATCGGTCGGCTTAGTGCTGAGAATTTACAACTTGAACAATTCGTAAGAAATATCAATTCTTTGGAACATAGCGAGTTGGAAAATACGATTTCAGTTTTGAAAGATACAGTCAAAAAAAGAAATATACAGATTCATGAAATAAAGAAAAGTCATGATACTTTATTATCAACGCAATTAGATGCTGTGAATCTTTTACAACTTGAAATTAAAAGATTAAACGAAATAATTGACAGTTAAAAGTAAATAAAAAATGATTCAAATCGGTGATAAAATTCAAAATTTCATGATAGGAGGTTATGAATATGATGAATGCGTAATTGAATTTGATGAAAATTTGTACGCATATGTAGGTGTACACAGGGCAACGGGTTCACGGGGTCTATTATTTCAACATTTAGATAGTTTGAAACTTAAATAGATTAATAGTTAAAAGCAAAAAAAACCATACCGAAATTTTCAGTATGGTTTTTTTATGTCTAAAGCGATCCTTTTGCGTTTTGTATTGCATAGAACAAAAATGTTTCTTTATAACTCGCCCGTTTCACAGCTTCGTAATTGTTCATTGTCCCGTTTGACCAAATATTGGCTCGTACCAACGTATTCAGCACATCTAACCACCCAAACGTTTCACTATAAAAATTGACCCGCTGTTCTTGTTCTAAATCGGCTTTTCGGAGGTCTTTATTTTTTCTAATACCCTCAAAAACGAATTTAAGGTACGTATCTTCTTTGATTGACCTAACGAATTGATAAAAAAAAACTCAACATTTAAGGCAACCTCAGCAGGTAAATCTTTAAAATGTTCCATGCGTTCCGATACAAAATCGTTTAATTTTTGGTCAGAGTCGAACGGTAAAAATTCTAAATTTTTACGGCACAAAGTAGCCGTAATGGCTAATAATTTATTGTACCGTGAACCGTCTTTTACAAGGTCGGGTCGTTCCAAAATCGATTCATATTGTAAGGTTGTAATCACCTCCAAACTTGACAAATTAGGGTTTTCAGTTTGACCCGTAAAGGCGTTTATAATTCGTTCGGGAACTATAAACACCTCTCCTTTATACTCAAAACTACTAAGCAATTGCGGTGAGTAACTTTTGAATATTTTGTGAATTTCAGTCCAAACCAAAATTAATGTATGTGACGGCACTACATGGACAATCTTATTAAAATCTACCTTTGTCACAACACTAAGCAGTTTCGCCATATACGTCAAAAATACGGCTTGTTTGTTCTTGTCTAAGCCTTTAACGTTGCCGTCAAAGTTTCTGAACCACTCGTCAGTTTTGTTTATTTCTACTTCATATTGTATAAAATCACGTAGCGTAAAATCGCTAAAGTCGGAAGGAATTGAAAACTCTAATATTATTTTTTCGTTTTCCCGTATGGTGTAAATTCTCATAGTTTTTGTTTTGTTTGTAAATAATTGTGCGAAAATAAGCTATACAAAGCAGGACTTTTATAATTTACAATTAATATTTCAGTTCTGCGATTTTTTAAGTTTTGTCGCTCACCAATTGTTATGACTTCTAAGCCGTGTTTTTTGGCAAGTTCTAAGATGAACGGGTTGTCAAATTCACTGATTGCGAATTTGCAGCCTGTTTTAATTACCGTGTCAAATAGGTCTGTTGTGTCCTGTTCGGTGAAGGAATTTGAATAGTTGTCTGCCGTATCTAAATAAGGAGGGTCGCAATAGATAAAGGTTTTCTCTTCATCATTCCTTCCATCTTTTTGATAAGAAATATCTTTCAAAAACTTTGAGTAACAACAATTATTAAAATGAACATCAAAAAGATATTGGTGACTATGACTTAAATATCTTTCAAAGTTTTGAGGGTATTCTTGTTTTGCTGCTGTAAATCGCATAGTTCCCCCTGCACCCATAAAAGTCAAATTACTCAAAAACAAAAACCTCAAAGCCTTTTTTACAGGTTCAGTTTCTTTATTAACTTTCCAATATTCTAATAAATCGGAATGTATTGGCATCATATAAAACGCCTTTTCAAGCTCCTCTTTTTTATTCATAACGACTTGAAACAAATTAAAAACATCACTATCCAAATCATTAACGATGTTATATTTCGATTTCGGCTTTTGGAAGAACATTCCACCTGCTCCAAAAAACGGCTCAATATAAATTTTGTGCGGTGGAAAGTGCGGCAGTATCAATTTCGCTACTTTCTTTTTATTACCTAATCTTCTTAATATCATTTTGTTTTGATTTTTGAATCTATATAAACCCCACTTTTTTGCTTATATATTCATGTAAACTACACTCCTTATAAGATGTAAAATTAGTTATTATCCTGTCAGTTTGTTTATTATTAGCATAGCGAGGGAGCGTAAAAGCGTATTTTAAAACGGCAACGTTAACGGCAACACTGAACCCGTCTAACGTTGTCAGCATTACATATCGACCGTTTACGCTGTTTGTAATTGTTTTGATATTCGCAATTGTCAATCTTCTCATTTCAACTATGTTTAAATTCGATGTTCAAAATACTGTAGTTTGGCAGCAAATTAAAAACGGTTTCGTGAATTTGACGCACTAAAAAATCATTATCAATTTGTCGCAAATAATCACAGTCTAATGTTTTTCCGTTTTTTAGAGTAATGTGATAGGTTGTCATTTCAATTTATTTTTGATAACCATTGGTCGTAAATAGATGAAGAAATTTGAGCCGTCATAATTGGCGGTACTGACATTCCAACGAGATAGCTAATATTGCTTTTTGTACAAACATAATCAATTGGAAAAGTTCCTGCTTTTTTAATTTCTAACTTTGTAAGTGTTCTATTCGTTTTGTAATGAAAAGGACCGGCTCGGTTCTTGTCGTGCGGCAAAAAAGTTTTTAAAACTTCCCTTGGATTAGTTTTGTAAGCAGAAAACAAAGAACCTTTGGGGTGAGCCGTAGAAAAACTTTTACCCTTTTTTACTTTGTCATATAAATCTGAAAAACAAGGAGGAACAGTGTACATTGGAATAGCGTCTTTATCACATTCAATTTCACTAAACGTTATTCCTTTTTCATCAAAACACAAATCCAACCTTGGAACACTGGTAAACATATCCTTTTGATACAAAAATTGTCCTGCCAAATCTTTACGTAAACAAACAAAAAAAACACGTTCCCGACGCTGCGGAACACCCATTTTTGATGCTTCTAAAAGCCAATGTTGACAGTAATACCCAGCTTTATCAAATTCACTGTAAATCTTACTTACATAAGCCTTAGCCTTTCCCATTAATAAGCCTTTTACATTCTCAGCAATTACGACTTTGGGTTGTAACTTTTTAGCTAAATCAATAAAATCAAAAAATAAAGTATCTAAAACCTGCTTACTTTGTCCCTCACGAAACTTTTTATTTTTGCCCCAATCTTTATCCCTATTCCCTACTGTGCTGAAGGAGCTGCACGGCGGTGAACCGTCCAAAATATCTAATTGATACAATTCTTTAGGCAAATCATTTCGTTCCTTAAAAGTCTGTATAGGTTCTATATATGTCATTTTCGGCTTATGATTTTCAATGTAACAAGCTGCCATTTTTGGGTCAATTTCGTTCATTCCTAAAACGTCATAACCTGCCAACTTATATCCCATCGTAGAACCGCCACCGCACGCAAAACAACTAAAAACTTTGCTGTTATGTTTTACAATACCTTTTGAAGGATAGCCGTTCTTTAGATTCCAATTATATGAAAATTTATGATTTTCCATAATATTAAATTTTGTGTTGTTTAGTCAATAAGTTTCTAAGTCTTTCGTTTTCGTTTTTAAGCGTTTTAATTTTTTCGCTGTAATTATTTGCAATGGTTTTGTAGGCGTCTTTTATTTCCATAACGCCAAAATTAACCAAAAACTATTAACTTTTGGTCATGATAAAGTAAAGTTAAAACGATTTTGACAAAGCTTTTTGATTCGGCTGTGTTAGTTGATGAACTAAGCAATAGCGTAAATCATCTAACAAATGGTTTGCAAAATCAACAGGTTTGCGTTTCCCTTTACTATCCAATTTTGCACTATATTTATATGTCCGTAACTCCTTAATTAAATTCACACTGTCAACAGTCACATTAAGTTGATACTGTTTTATTAAGTCAATACCAAAATTTATTGAATCAGCACCTTTTGTAGCCGCTACGATATTCCAACCTTTGCGTCTTAATTCCTCTATCGATTTTGGCTCAGCACTATCAGCCACAATAGTAGAACGTTTCGGCACTTTACATTCAATCAGCCGTTCAGAAATATCCGAGTTAGTCAATCTTTTTTCGTATAAAACCTCTCTAAGCCACAACTCCCCGTGCAAAAACGAAACCTCAATAACCGCCGTTGGGTCGTTCGTAAATCCAAAATCAAGCCCGTAAATTTTCCACTTTAGACTCTTTGGAATCTTTTCGCATACTTTCCAATTGTCAAAAACCAACCCGACAACTTTGCCGTATTGACCCAAACCGTAAACTTTCCACAACTCTATATCTACATTTTTGAGGTTCTCAATTTCGTCAATTTGCATCTTGTTCAGTGTCGTATTATCCTTATAAGTGCTTACAATAATTTCAACGTCTTTTTTCTCATGTAACCGTTTTTGCTCTAATTCTACATTAATCCAAACGTATTCGTCTGAAGGGTTGAAATCCAAATAAATTTCGTCACTTGTACGGATTATCAATTGAAAAAACTCTTGATTAAATCTGAGTTCGTTCGCTTCATTACAATACAGAATGTTAGACTTGTAACCACGAAGCTTTTGAGGGTCGTCAGCACCAACAAACGCAACAACCCGACTCCCAAAAGTGTATGTTTTTTTAGTTTTGTTAATTTTTATATAGTCAATCAAAGGTTTTCCCTCGACAAAAATGTTCGTACAAACATCGACAAACTCTTTTTCTACCGTTCGTGTTATGGTTGCCGCAAACTTTCTTACTATTGACCAAGTCCCTTTTTTCAATTGCTTATTTGCACGTACTTGACTCGTAGCTAACCACACAGCAGCGTTCTGACATATACTATAAGTTTTTCCCGATCGTGTGCCGCCCCTGTTTATCACAATCCGTTTTGTTGCCGCCCAGTTCCGTCTAAAGGTATTTGTAACTTTTAGTTCTAATTTCATTTTGCATCTTTAAATACTACTTTAGTTATATTTATTTCAGTGTTTTTTAGGTCGTGTTCATCTATCTCAATAATGTACTTCATATATTGCTCAATACTTTTGCCGTCCCCGTTCAAAGCCGAAAGCGTTATTTGAGCCTTGATAAGCAGTTCAGCACTTTTTAAAGTATCGATAGTAAATTCATCCTCTAAAATCTCGTTTCGGATTGAATCAATTTCGTTAAAGGTAAAGCTGAGTTGTTTAGTATTTTTTTTCATTGTGTCTTTTATTACAAAGATACGTATAAATAACAAAAACCGTCTCGAGTTGTTCGGGACGGCTTTTTGGTGTGTTGTTAGTACTCAATCTGTTTTAATAAAATCCGTTCATCTTCTTTACTCCTAAACTCAAAAAGATTGAAACCAAACATTCTGTAAATTCCCGATAAGGGTTTAAAGCGAAGATATAAACCAAAAATATCGAATTTCATTTCTGCAATTTCATAAATTAGATATTTTGTTTTGATAGGAAAATATCCGTTTTTTGAGCTATGAATTAAAACAAAATAATCATTTTCAAGATAAAAAGATACAATATACATAAGGTCAACCTCCAAAACTAAATGATAGAAAAAATTGTCTCCAATTTTATCATGTTCAGAACTATCAAACTTTACCTCAACATCACCTGAATGATTTAATGCCGCAATACCCGTACTTATATTTTCATTTTCTTTTATAAAAATTCCACCTAATTTCATAGTTTCATGTTTTGATTTATTAAAAAATTACTCCATTACGGTCAACTCATTTATAAACTCGCAACAATTCGCTCGTAATTCCTTCGACCTCGACAAAGCCATTTTGGCAAACATATAATCACTTGTCGCATAAACTGATTGACGGTTGCCGCCTTGATTTTTTATATCACTTACTGCCTTTTCCTGTTTTTCGATTTCCGTGTTTAGTAAGTCAATACGCGCTTCGTAATGTTTTATTAGTTCCTGTCTTTTCATAGTTTTGATTTCTGCATTAATAAATATAAACGTCCCCAACCATACTTATTTTTGTCTCTTTGTAAGTAAGTCCGTATTTTTCAGCAACCTTAAAAAGGAGTTCCTCCGACCCGTCAATCTCAATTTCTTGCAACGT
>Ga0222649_1000497_pt1 | contig 12924 bp, 21 predicted proteins | sample AntAcemetagen337_FD_179865 | JGI IMG/M metagenome (GOLD analysis project Ga0222649, IMG submission 179865) | Saline water microbial communities from Ace Lake, Antarctica - #337 | ecosystem: Environmental > Aquatic > Non-marine Saline and Alkaline > Saline | place: Antarctica: Ace Lake... | reverse complement strand
TGATATGACAATACCTACATGCAAACATTGGGCGATCATAACATACACAAGTGTATTTGTGCCAAGAGACAAGCGTTCCCAGATATCTCTTGGGCACGGTTATTTCGAACACCGCGAAGAAAGTATTGGATATGAGGCGTTCTTAGAATTTGAAAAATTTGAGAAAAGAGTACAACAGCTTACCCTTAAAAATTCCAAGTTTCAAGCAATTGCAGCAAATCCCGTAAAAGTAGAGACCACAACAACAATAAACTTAACATAAGGCGGTAGATTATGAAAACATTTAAATATGTGCTTGGTATAGGCGGTACAGTAAGTATTGTTGGCGGCATACTATTCAGTAGCACTCCCTTCCCATTTTTAATCGGATTTGTATCTTTGCTATATCTGGCCTATATACAGTACACCGATGTAAATTGGGACGAATAATAAAAAAACTGGGAATATGAACAGGAAATGAAATGACTACAATGACATTTGAATACGATAATTTGGCATTTAAAAAATAGTAGGTAAATTGATATGAAAATTACTAAGGATTGCGGCAATTGCAAGTTTCAAAAAGTGCCCGCAAAGACACACCCATGCCGCGAATGTTCGGTCAACGCAAGCTATTGCAATACAAGTATGTGGAAAAAGAAAGAGAGTATTTGATATGTCACACAGATTAATTATTGAAGGCTTTAACACCAAAGCAGAAGCACAGGCGTTTGCCGATTGGTATGAAGGTGCTGGTGAGCAAGACGCTGCATACTGGTTCGAGGCTCGAAAAGAAGAAGGTGCGATTGGTGTTGATTGGATGGGAACTGTAGGTACTGTCCAAGAAGATGGAAACGATCTTATCATGACGGTGAAGCCGCAATGAATATGACCTTAGTTTTGGCAGGAATAATCTTGTGGTTTATGATTAGTTCGGCATATTTCTTATGCAACATGGGCAAGAAAAATATGAAAGAGCCTTGGTATATTTGGATATTTGTGCCGCCTATATTTTTGCTTTCGTGCGTGTTCCGCGCGGGTTTGGAAATAAATGCATATATTAAACGGAAATTTAAAAAATAAGGGTAGATGATGAACGTGTATGAAGTGAGCTATGTGTCCAACGAAGGAGGCAGAGTTAGCCAATTTGAAGAGTATGTTGTCGCCGGAGACGAATGTGATGCTATGGACCTTGCGGCAAACGATTTTTACTTCGTGTCCATAGTATCGTGCGAATATGTTCGAGAAGCCACAGAAGAAGAAATCAAAACAGGCGAAGTAAATGACGCTGCGTAGAATTTTAATACACTATGGAGTTTGAATAATGAAAAGATTAGTTAGGGTTGTGGTAAGAATTGTAATTGCGGTGCCTCTTCTTATAATGTTTATTGTGATGCTTTTAGTAAACCTTTTTTCTATCTTCAGTGAATGGCTGTTCGAAGACAGAAAACCATTTTACACAGCAAAAATGCTGCAAGAAGATTACATATATGTATATATCATGTACTGGAAAACCTTTTTAAAATAATATGAATGGAGCAATTAATGTCGCGAGATAAATATACCGATTATCTATTAGAAGAATTAGCAAAAGTAAATACTGGATTTATTGCACTAGGAATTGAGCCACGACTTCTACCAGAAGTTTCGGTACGGCTTAGAGAACTTTCAGCACTTGTGGAAAAATATGAAGCTAGTAATTCTTATATCAAAGGAAGAAAGGATGGGTGGGATTGCGCTTTTGCTACGGGCATTATAGGAAATAAGTAAACTTCACTGGCGTATAGTATGATAAATTTAGGAGCACACATGAAGATTTTAAAAGAAGGTACAAAGCCGGAAGAGTGGAAATTAGAAATAAAATGCACAGGATTTGGCAACTCAGGTGGCGGATGTGATGCACTTTTGGAAATAGGAATTTCTGATCTTGTGTATTATGCTGGGGTGTCAGGCGACTCGTGGGGTTCTCGAGACTCAGCATATTCTATTAAATGCATCTCTTGCGGGACATGCACCGACCTTAAAAGTGAAGAAACCCCCAAGAAAAGATTAGAATATTCTTTGGTTCGAAAAGCTCCGGCGGCGTGGTATCACAGATGAAAAGATCTTTAAGAATATTTTTTAGGGTATTGATGCTTCCCGCAATTATTTTATTGTTAATATTCTTGGTACTGCCATTTTCTTTTGGATATTTTTTAGAATGGGTTTTTGAGAGTAGACTTCGTTTACATACAAGTGTCGTAAAAGGTGTTATCGGCAACATCAGAGACTTTATGCAAGGCTTTCTAAAATAATAGTTGACATCTGGGGCGTAATAGCATAATGTAAGATAATTAGTAAAATATGGGGGAATAGGATGAAAGTATTGCACAAAAAAGGCTGGCTACTTCGTATTGTCACGTTTGCTGGCGATAGTGGTGACTATCAGACTTATAATTTTCCGGTAGATAACGAAACACGTGTAGCACAACTTGTCGAGTTTGCAAATTACTTTGGCCCAAACCCCAGTAACTGTATTGGCAATATCTACCAGCCAAACGCAAGAGAAAAACTTTTGGTGCTAGAAACATTTGAAAAATTTGATTCTAAGTATCCAGAGTTCATGAATATCCCTAAAGAAAAGAGGGGCAAAGACACCCTACATGACTTTTTTATGGAAGTAGCAAGTGACATTGGATTGGCTGGTGGCTACACCTATACGAAGCTCGTGGACGAAATTCAAGTGCTTTATTTCTCCGAAGATATTCTTTTCGAAGATGTAACATCTAAATTCGAATAAATACATATAGAAAATCATAAGGAGTTTATGAAAATGACCAATGTACTATCACTACTAACTGCAATCATTAGAACGGATTCTTATAAATTGAGTCAGTTCTTACAGTATCCCCCAGATACTACCCGTATCAGTTCATATATCGAATCGCGCGGCGGTGAAGAAGAAAGTGTTTTCTTCGGCTTGCAAGCATTCATCAAGCAGTATATGATGACGCCAATTAGACAAAAAGATATCAATATTGCAGAAAAACTTGTGCTTGCTCACGGGTTGCCATTCAATCGTGAAGGTTGGGAAATTATTGTCAATGAATATGACGGTATGCTGCCACTAGAAATTGAAGCAGTGCCCGAAGGTACTGTTATGGGCACCCGCAACGTCCAAGTCCAAGTTGTCAACACTGATCCTCGAATGTTTTGGCTGACCTCTTATATCGAAACTGCAATGCTGCGCGGCATTTGGTATCCTTCTAGTGTTGCAACAAAAAGCCGCAAACTGAAAAAGATTATTGCTGCTGGATTGCATAAAACAAGCGATATTCCAGTAGATGATCAAATTCAGTTCAAGTTGCATGACTTTGGCGCAAGAGGCGCTAGTAGTTCAGAATCTGCAATGCTTGGTGGCATGGCACACTTGACTAACTTTATGGGCACTGATACAGTAGAAGCACTTGTGGGCGCAATGGAATACTATAATTCAGAAGCAGTACCTGGGTTTAGTATCCCCGCTAGTGAGCATAGCACAATTACTGGATGGGGAGGACCAGAAGGCGAAGTTGTTGCATTTGAAAATATGATTGACAAATTCGCTGGAGAAGGTAAGATTTACGCCTGTGTAAGCGACAGTTATGATATCTATGCCGCGTGTCGAGATTTGTGGGGCGGTGTTCTGAAAGACAAAGTAATTTCATCAGGCGGCACTTTGGTAGTTCGTCCCGACTCTGGCGATCCAATGACAGTACCAATTGAAGTGTTGAATATTCTTGCTGAAAAGTTTGGCTTTGCAGTAAACAGCAAGGGCTATAAAGTGTTGCCTTCTTATATCCGAGTAATTCAAGGTGATGGCCTTAATGAAGAAACCCTTCCTATCCTGATTAAAAACGTAATGGATGCGGGATTTTCACTTGACAATATCGCATTTGGTATGGGTGGTGGATTGCTACAAGCTTGGAATAGAGACACCCTGAAGTATGCAATGAAAGCAAGTGCTCGTGAGGATACCAATGGTATTTGGCATAATGTATTCAAAGACCCAATTTCAGACAAAGGCAAGACTTCTAAGAAAGGTCTTTTGGGGCTTGTGTATAACTGCGGTGTAGGTAGCTGTAGTTATAAAACAGTACCTAAGAATGTTGCAACAGAAAAAGGAAACCTGCTTCGTGCAGTGTATCGCAATGGTGCTCTCTTAATTGAAGATACATTTGATGAAGTTAGAGCTCGGGCCGAACTAAAAGTCGAAGAGTATTCACCTCAGATTATAGAAAGATATTAACATAAAGAGGGGCAGGGAAACTTGCCCCCATTCACTTTAAGTATTGGATAATAAAATGGAAATTGATATGCGCTCAAAAGAATATGTTGAATGGACTGCAAATGTTTGGAAACTAAATTCCGAACGAAACGAAATTTTACAAAGAGAAATCCGACGGCAAGAAGATTTGGATTGGGTAGCAGAGTTTAGTAGTCAAGATAATGATGTTTAACTATTGACAGCGATATATATCTAGTCTATGTTTATCTTGATGGAAATGAACACACAAAGGAGGTATGAGGTTATATACTATGAAAAAAGAAGAATTTGATGCGCTAGATAAAGAAATCCGAACACTAGTGACAGAAGGATATATTGATGGATTTGAAACAGCGATTATGGTGGTAGAATCGATTGTCATGCGTGTTGGCGACAAAGAACTGGATGATAATTATAAGGCGGCGCTTGATCTTGCTGTCAATCTTTTGAATAATAACTTAAACATGCTGAAGCGTGATGAATTGAATATGTTGAAGGGTGGCAATGATGATAAACTTTGATGATGAGGAAAGCAATGCAGCCGATGCAAAACAAGATCAACTCGAACAAAATAGAAATTTCATGCTAAATCTTGATGAAAGTGAAAGCAATGCCGCCGATGCTATTCTTGAGCCAAAAGATTATTTTGCCGACTTAAAAAGCAAAATAACTGATGTTCAGTACGATCAGCTAGAACAGAATCGCGGGTTCATTGGCAAAGAAATTGAAAAGGCAAATCGTCTAGGCCAAAAGAATCTTACCCATAAAGCATCTTATATGTGGGAAATTCTCGAAAAAGAACTAATTTTACATGCTATGGGGCTTACTAAGTATGTGCATCGTCAAGATGTCATATTGCTTATTGACAAAGTGAAACCAAAAAACTCTGTAAAAATAGTTGAACTTGAAAATTATCCTCGGTCAATTCCAGACGCGAATATGGAAGACATCATCAAAGCTCGTGAGCTTGGACTTTTTGATGTTTTACTTATTCTATATACAGACCTTACCGACGAAGAAGTAAACACGCCTGCGCAAAAGCAATTTGCTGCCAGAAACAAAGATCCCATTGTATTCGGCATGTTTATTAATGATAAGATCAATCTAAAACATGATCGTCTATACTTTATTACTGACTGGGAAGATGAGTTTTGTGAACTTACATTTACAAAGATGATTGACAAGATGTCTGAAATGGGGATTAAAAATCCCGAAAAAAATATAACCATAGATGAAAATCACATCAATTCTATCGTGGCAATGTCAAAACAAGAAGTTTCTGCGGTTAAACTAGAGGAAAACTTTGTAGTATCAACACCAGAGAAAAAGAAATTCTTCTCGAAGCTAAAGGCATATCTCTTTAAATGACTCCCGATAATGATAAAACTCTACGGTCAATCTTTTGCAAAGCCGTAGTTGGCTGGGATGAATGGGATGATCGTAGAGATTATAGACGAAAATATGAAAGTAGCGAGTTCCACTTAGGTAATGGCGTCGGCAATAGTATTTTAAGAATCATGTCATACTACATCGAAGATACCTATGGAAAGAAAAATATACTGAAAGATAATGTTACAGATAGCGAAGAATATATGCATTTTCTATCTAAAATCATACCAGAGTCTAAGCAAGGCCAAGAGTATGATTATATGATGTCATTCGGGATGGCTAGAAATATAGACGGCACATTTTCCAATTGTGATTGTTGCGGAAAGGACTTGAATATTATAAATTCTTCAAAGTTTGCTATGTGTGATGCTTGCTATGATGTCCATAGTGAAAAAATTATACCTAAAATAGATTTACGTTAGGTAAATAAGCTTAAAATTTATCTGTCAAGAAAAATACAATATACCTAAATATGTTAGTGCTGGTTGGCCCAAGCATATTGGAGGGAAATCATGAATTACGAATCAGCACTTGATGTAGTATTAGACAGATTACGTTTGGAGTCGCGGTATAGGACTTTCATAGATATTGAACGTATAAGAGGTAGGTATCCTACTGCATTATGGCACAAACCAAATGGGGATAAAAAAGAAATTACCGTTTGGTGTGGTAATGACTATCTTGGTATGGGGCAGCACCCAATCATTATAGATGCAATGATTACGGCATTAGATGCTACCGGAGCGGGTTCTGGGGGCACAAGAAACATTTCTGGGACAACAGTATACCATACCAGTCTTGAAAAAGAATTGGCGGAATTACATGGAACAGAATCTGCTTTGGTTTTTACATCAGCCTATAATGCCAATGATGCCACATTATCAACCCTGTCAAAAATCTTCCAAAATCTCATAATATATTCGGACGAGCTAAATCATGCTTCTATTATAGAAGGGGTGCGGCGCAATAATACCACAAAAAGAATTTTTCGCCATAACGATGTTCAACATCTGCGTGAGTTGTTGAACAATGACGAACCTTCATTACCAAAGTTAATTGTATTTGAATCGATATATTCTATGGATGGTGATTTTGGGCCAATCAAAGAAATTTGTGATTTGGCTGAAGAGTTTAATGCACTCACATATATAGACGAGGTTCACGCGGTTGGTATGTATGGGCCGCGTGGTGCAGGTGTTGCGGAACGCGATGGTGTTATGCATAAATTAGATATTATAAATGGTACATTAGCCAAAGCATATGGAGTTGCTGGTGGTTATATCGCGGCAAGCTCAAGAATGTGTGATGCTATACGGTCATACGCCCCAGGTTTTATTTTCACATCTTCCATGCCACCATCAGTTGCCGCTGGTGCAACAGCGTCAGTTAATTATTTGAAAAATGCACAACATTTGCGGGACAAACAACAATTAAATGCAAAAATACTAAAAGATAGGTTTAAGGCAATAGGACTTCCTGTAATTGATTATGGTAGCCATATCGTACCAGTTCAAGTAGGTGATCCAATCAATTGCAAAATATTATCAGATATTCTACTCGAAAAATATGGCATATACGTTCAGCCAATTAATTTTCCTACAGTACCAAGAGGAACAGAAAGATTGCGCTTTACACCTTCGCCTTTGCATGATATAGAACATATAGATGTATTGGTTAATGCCATGGAAGATATCTGGGCACATTATATCGTAGGCGGAAATGCTACGTGATTACACATATTTTAAATTGAAAAATTATTTTGCCAAAGCTGATTTTAAATATATAGAATTTAACAATAAAATTTATAAAAATCACTAGGTTTCTACCACTTCATCCCATTAACATTGATTATACCAGGATTTTTATATTTGTCAAGACATAAAATGCATGTTTATTGAAATAAGTATAAATATAAATAGTGAAATACAGCAAAATATATTTGTATGAATAACCAAATCATGCTAATGTATTCAAGAACAAATAGAGGAATGCCTGTGAAAAGCTTCAAAGAATATATTTCTGAAAATACAGAAGCTACCAACATCTTCAAAAATGCAAAAGGCATTGCTTTTTACATCAAGGGCGAAAAAAGAAAACAATCCTATATTGATGCACTGACTGCACTTGAAATTGCAGCAGAAGAGAAAGAAATATATAACGCAAGATTTGATGAATACAAATCAAGCATAAATCTTGGCATCGAGTATGCTTACAATACCATGTTTGCTGAAATACAGAAAGATGTGAGAGATGCTGGGCAAGAAACATCTGACCTTTGGAGTATGACTTCGGCGGGCGATGTTAAGAAAATAACTAAAATTTTCAATAGTATGACGCCAAAAAATAACAAGGCGATATCCTTTACTAATGCCATTTCAGATATTCATGGTGGCTTCAAGATTATAAAAAGTTATGTCAAAGCGGGTAAGCCCCCTGCACAACCAAAACCAAATCAATTTTACAAGCCCATTGCTTCTGTTGATGCCACAAAATTGGCATTGAAATTTATGAAAGAGGCTTCCGATTCTTTTTCTAAAGAATTGAGAACCAACATAGAATCGCAAATGATGACAGCATACAATAAAATAAAAAATTTGACCGACCCTAAAGAATTGCCAACATCTCCTACTATACAGCAAGTCGCCTCTACTATATTTTTGCTGAGGAAAAAAGATGGCAAACCACTACTGGAATTGATTTCTGGCCACAAAGAAAGAGTAGAAAAACTCATTAACGATAGTGTGAATTCTATCGTAGATGGGTTTGTTTCAAAAAGCTCTTCTAAACTTTCTTTGATACTTCAAAAAAAAGATGCCCCAAAATCACACAAAATTGTTCGTACAAATGTAAATAATGGTATGGTCGAAAATGTTATGCAATTTGAGTTCAACGATGGTAGCAGTTTTACTATGGAAAGCAGTGTTGTATTTAAGCGTAGCTCTGGCGGAAAGTTATTTTTTCAATACCCAACACGATTCAGAAACATAAAAATGGCAGATGGTTCTATGATGAAATCCCCATCTGAAGAAAAAATGATAAAAGAATTTTGATATCAACAAAGGAAAATAGCAAAGTGATCAGATATAAAGCTTATATACAAGACCCAATGTCTAAGTGGAAAAATAAAGAACCAGCTAAGTATGCAAGGCATCTTCAAATGTTTTTTGGACCACCGGAAGAATTAACAGAAAAAAGAGCAGTGTGGTATGAAAAAGATGGTTTCATCCGCATAGAAGTGTTAGATGAATTTGTCTTACATGCTTCACCTAGCCCACATCATGATTATGTATATTGTTATGTGAATCTGAAAATTCCCCATGATTTGGCTGATGACTTGGCGAAAAGTAGTGAAAGCATCCTTATTGATAATCTTAAAAGTGAGCTTGGGGCACGTTGTTCTAGTCTTGCTGCAAACGCTGTAACGATACAATACGTTATGGACGTAGTAGAAGAAAGAGTAGCACCATCTAAAGCAGAATATGAAAAACGAATAAAGTCTATGACAAAAATGTTCAATGATGGACAAATATTTGAGTTGGATTGGTGGAAAGATATGTCAGGCGATACTGACCCCGAAAATCCTTATTACCAATAATGTAATTTTGCAGTTGACATATATATCAATACTGTGTAGCCTATACAAGTACAATATGGAGATATGTTATGTGGCATACTACTGATGGAAACATGTTAGCAGCAGATAATTTCTACAATCAACCGACGGTAGAAGACGAAGCACAAGAAATATTAGAGTCTCTTTCTGAATTTGAGATTTCTGATCTTATCGAAGACCTCAAAGAAACAGATGAAAATTTCAATTCATTAGACCCTAATGAATCCGTTTTTGCATACATTGTAGAAAACATTGACAATTTTACCTGAGAAGATGTTTTTGCGTGACAAGTTACTGTAATGGGATGATGTGTATTAGACAAAAGTACATCAAACACAATTGAAAAATAAGGGAATAATATGAGAATTTATCTAACACACTTGGGTATGGTACTATATCTCGGAATTAGTATCTGGATTATTTTGCCATTTCTTTTTAGCACTAAAAGCGTAATTATGGTTTGCTTTGGCCTAGCCTATGTGATCCTAATGCTGCCATACATACATGGCTGGGTGAAAACTTTTGTAATCAAACCTTCCTAAAATAATTAAATGTCACTAAATGAAATAGTAGCTTCAAAAACTACTATTTCGTGTTGACATTTGGTAATTGTTTGTGGTATGATGATAGTTAATAAAATATGTAAATAACAATAGGATAATTTAATGCAATGGAATAGCCAGCAAGAGCCTGCTTTGAAAGCAGCGAACACTTGGTTTTATAGAGATTCTAAAAAACAACAAATATTTAGAGTTTTTGGATTTGCTGGGACTGGAAAAACTACATTAGCAAGACATTTTGCTGAAAATATAGATGGTGATGTTTGTTATGCATCTTTTACAGGTAAAGCAGCACTTGTAATGCGAAAAAACGGTTGCGTTGGTGCAAAAACTATTCACAGCCTGATTTACAAACCAGTTGTGAACGATCAAGGGCAAGTATCATTTAAACTCAATAAAAAAGAAAGTCCAGTGAATGATTGCGCATTGATAATCATTGATGAGTGCTCAATGGTCGATGAAGAGCTTGCTAAAGATCTACTTTCTTTCAAAAAGCCAATTCTTGTTTTGGGCGATCCGGCGCAGCTACCACCAGTAAAGGGTGCAGGATATTTTACTGAATGCAAGCCTGATATTATGCTCACAGAAATTCACAGACAAGCATCTGACAATCCAATTATTTATTTGGCAAATGAAGTTAGAAATGGTCGGATGCCCGATATAGGACAATATGGCGGAAGTCGGGTTGTGGATAAAGTATCAAGTGAAGAAGTATTAAGTGCAGATCAGGTTATTGTAGGAAGAAATGCGACCCGCGAAAGACTAAACTCAAAAATGCGGAAAATGAAAGGCATAGACAGCGATTTACCAATAAAAGGCGATAAACTTATTTGTTGTAGAAATGATTCTACTTTGGGTATTTTTAATGGTGGCATGTTTACAGTAGAGGCCATATTAGATAAAAAATTCAAAACAAACTTTATCCATATGAGTGTTAATAGCGATGACTTTGATTCTATTCCACCATTAGTAAAAGTACACAAGAGCCTTTTTGATTATGAAATACCAAAACCAGATTGGAAAATGCTGAAGGGCAGCCAAGAATTCGACTTTGGATATGCCATTACTTGCCACCGAACACAAGGTTCGCAATGGAAAAATGTTTTGATTTATGATGAGTCTTGGTGCTTTAGAGATGATTGGAATCGGTGGTTGTATACTGCAATAACTAGAGCTGAAGAAGATATTGTGCTGTATAAAGTTTAAAACACAACACCCAAAATCAGAAAAATTGATTTTGGGTGTTGACAACTCATATTTGTTGCTATATACATTAATAGTAGTAAACACAGAAAGAGACAAAATGACATATGCAGAAGCACTTAGCGCGGCAAAGATTGCAATTTCGTTCTCAAGCACCACGCGCAGTCATGTCAAGCACTGGAATAAATTGGATGATGCTTTGCGCGCATTGCCATTTTCTGAATTTGAGAATATCTATGATAACGCCATGAAAGGCGGAACAGAAGCAGATTTTGCTATTGTCTGTATGTGTGAGTAAAGAGAAAATAGTTCTTGACACCACTTCGAAAATATACTAGCTTATACAAGTAATCAGAAAACATGAAAGAATGTAAAATGACCGAACAGAACAATCGTGACAAAATGCTTCAGCGTGTTATGAATCTTCGCGCAAAAGCCGAAAATGACGGTGCTTCCGAGTCTGAAATGCAAAGTGCTTTCACTATGGCAGCAAAACTTATGGACGCCTACAATATCGAAGAAGCAGAACTTGCGCTTGCAGAAACAGAAGGCCGCATCGTTCTTGACATCATCAATAAAGTAGTTGACACCTCTTGTCTGAACGGTAAACAGCGCCACAAAATTGTGTTGTGTCTTGCTGGTGTTTCCGCATTCACCTCCACCAAAGCGGTTTATAATCGTTATTCAGGCGCTATCACTTTCACTGGCCACCGCCCAGATGTTGAACTTTCAAACTACCTCATTGCCGTTATCAAAGAAGCCCTTGATCGTGAATATGAAAACTACCGCATGAATAACAAAGCTGTTGGGTATGGTGCAAAAACAGCATTCCAGACTTCCATGGCTTCGCGGATTTCGTTGCGCCTGTTTCAAATGGCACAGGAAGCCGATGTGAATCGTAGAAAAGAAAAAGTAAAAGCCGAAAGTTTGCAGATTGAAAACACAAACACTTCATCTTCTACTGCTCTTGTAATTTCTGAAATTGCTGAGATGAAGCGCAAAGAAGTTGACGCCGCTTATCGTAAAGCGCACCCTCGCCTTCGGACATCGGCAAGCTTTAGCTTTGGGAATAACACTACGGCGCACGGCGCAGGGCGATCTGCTGGTGATCGTGTTAACCTAAACCGTGCCATCTCTTCGGGGTCACAAAGGCGGGTGGCATAAAAAAGTGGGGAGTAACCCCCACTTTATACTTTTTTAATGTTGACAATAGGTTTGGATTTGTTATTCTGGTTTTGTAGAAACAAGCAAAGAAAGATTATTCATATGCTGCATACACTTGATTTTAAAGGTTGGGAAAATTTTACCCCTTGGTGTGTTCCTACTGCAATTTCACTTTTGACTGGTTCACCAGTAGGACATATGCATAGTCGTGCTGCAATGATTCAAAAAATTGCTAGAAAAGATGTTAAAGGTGTATTTGTAGAGGAGGCAGTTCTTTTGTTGCGGGAACAAGGATACAATGCTGTCCCTATCGATATGATAAGCCGTTGGAAAACCCCTCCTTCAATTGAAAAATTCCTTGCTGGTCGTTCATCTTATGAAATGGTGATGCCAGTCATGTTCGCAACCAATGACCATATGATGACCGCCCATTTTGGTTATGCCGCTGACAATTGGACTAAAAAGCCTGTTCCGATTGCATCTTTCCCAAAACTAAATCGTGAAGTTGTTGCCGCATGGGTGGTATCAAAAGCAAAATAAAGGAATCAAAATGAGACTAAAACCCGAAAATCTGAAAGTTGGTTCTACTTTTTATGAGTGTCAATATGGAATTAATTTAAAGTTTACCGTTACGGTAGAACCATATTCTATTGATGGAAAAATTCAATGGGAAGCACTATCAGAAAACGATAAACCAACTAATTTTATGATCACTGTTGGCTATGAAAATT
>Ga0222649_1000492_pt1 | contig 12988 bp, 16 predicted proteins | sample AntAcemetagen337_FD_179865 | JGI IMG/M metagenome (GOLD analysis project Ga0222649, IMG submission 179865) | Saline water microbial communities from Ace Lake, Antarctica - #337 | ecosystem: Environmental > Aquatic > Non-marine Saline and Alkaline > Saline | place: Antarctica: Ace Lake... | reverse complement strand
TGAATGATGTTTTTAAAGGTTAACTATTGTCTCTAAAACATATTATTACAAATATTTTTTATTTCCTACATTCTATAAACATAAATTTGCGTTCTTCGTTTTGGATGATCGTGAAGTTATTTTCTTCCAATAACTTCACAAATTTGTTGACCGGTTTATCTTCATCATCTAACTCTTTGTTCCATCGTTTGAATGGTTCGGCAATCAAAAGCGTACACCCCGTGTCCAGAATGCGATATGCTTCTTGTATGTATTCTTTGCAATTGCTTCCCCACATTGCCGGAGATAATATGGCAATATCGACAGAATAATCTTCTAAGGGAATATGTTTGATATCTCTGGAAATCACCAAGTCGTTATCGGAATGATGGTCAAAATTATGAAATTCAAAGCGATGATTCTCTTTAAAATACTGATTGATTTCTGCTCTCCCGCAACCCAAATCGGCAACTACTTTTCGCTTCTTTCCTGGCAATGTATTCAGATAATGTATCATTTTATTTCTTGCGATATCTCATGATATTTTATCCATTGGTCGGGAAGATGTTTGGACGTTATTGTTTATGTAGTTCAGACAACGCACTTTGTCGTGGTGGTTTGTGTGACCCTGTTTGTTTGGGCGGTTTTATCTACTATTTTATTCAAATAATCATTTTGGAAAACGATTTGTTGTATTTTGTCTCCAATAATATGGTGTGCTTCATCGTATATTAGATTATTTATCTTAAGGTTTAATTTAATACAAATATCTACGAATTTTTCAAACGATTGATAGGTCACCGCAATTATTTTTTTGTGTTTACAATGAATAAATTTCATTAGTGTTTTTTCATTCGATGTGAATATAATAGTTTCTTTTGATTTTAATTTACCATCATTGTCTGAGCAAAATGCTAAACCTTTATATTTTTTAAATTCGCTTTGGAAAGGTTCTTCAAGAGACAAAATATAATCATTACAATATTGATTAATAAGACCAAGGGAAGGAAACACAACTACATTTATAGGTTCTCCTTGAATAAATATATCCATAGTAAATGTTCGTGTTTTTCCCGTCCCACACCACATATTGATTAAGCATTTTTTGTGTAGATTAGACGATTCGATTGCGTGTTTTTGGTGTTCGTATAAATAGTCCATCATCTATAAGATGAAATAACTTTTCATAACGAATTCAATTTTATTTAAACCAAGTCTTGTATCATGATGAAAGAATTCTACGAAGACAATACACTTGAATTAAAATTGAAATATTTTTTCATAAGATTAAACATAACCATGTTCTTTGAAAAAGGATTATTAAGTTATTATGGAGAGTGGAAACACGACGAACGTGACGGACAAGGAAAATCGTATAATAAAAATGGAAAGGTAAAATACGACGGACAATGGAAACATAATCTATATCACGGAATGGGAAAACTATATTACGAGAATGGAAGTGTAAAATATGAGGGCGACTTTTACTATGGAAAGGTTCGTGGCTACGGAAAATATTATGAAAATGGACAAATATGTTACGAAGGATATTATGAAAACGAAAAACGATATGGTCAAGGTAAATCTTACGAGCATGGTGAAATAAAATATGATGGACAATGGCAAAATAATATAGCTCACGGATATGGTTGTTTATATACCAACGGTAAATTAGTATATAAAGGAAATTTCAAAAATGGATTTTACCACGGTCATGGTAGACAATACAAAAGGGAACAACCTTTTTGTGACGGAGTATGGATAAATGGTATTTACCAAGAAAAAAAAAGACCAACCAAAAAATGGTTCTCGTTTTAAAAATCAAACGCACAATCAAACGCCTCGTCTTTGCCAGACTTTTCAGCCAACGAATATTCCGATACACGTGACTCGAAAAAGTTGGTTTTTTGTTCTAAACTAATAAGTTCCATAAAATCAAATGGATTGTTTGTAGCATATATTACATCGCAACCTAACTGCATCATAAGACGATCCGCAACAAATTCTATATATTGGGTCATCAATTCGGAATTCATACCAATCATTCGACATGGTAAGGCATCCACAATAAATTCTTTTTCGATAGTAACCGCTTCTTCTATAATTTCACGTACCTTCTTTTTATTGAGTTTTTTTTCTAATCTATTGTACAAATACACCGCAAACTCAGTATGTAATGCTTCATCCCTAGAAATAAGTTCATTGGAAAATGTTAGACCAGGCATAAGACCGCGTTTTTTCAACCAATAAATCGAACAAAATGCCCCAGAAAAGAAAATACCTTCTACACAAGCAAAGGCAACCAAACGAGTGGCAAAACTTGATTTTTTATCTTGAATCCATTTCATTGCCCAATCTCCTTTTTTCTTGATACATGGAAAATGTTCTAGCGAATGAAATAATTTGTGTTTTTCATCACTATCTTTGATATAACTATCAATCAATAAACTATAGGTCTCAGAATGGATGTTTTCCATCGCAATTTGAAAACCATAAAACGCACGTGCTTCTGACAATTGTACTTCATTCATAAATCGTAATCCCAAATTTTCCAAAACAATACCATCGCTAGACGCAAAAAATGCCAAAATCATTTTTATAAAATATTGCTCGTCTGTATTAAGTTTGTTCCAATGAGTCATATCTTTGGATGTATCTATTTCTTCTGGTCGCCAAAAACAATCCACTTGTTTTTTGTACATTTTCCATATAGTTTCATCTGACACTGGAAACATAACAAATCGGTTATCATCTTCAGTCAATAGCGGTTCGGTATTTTTTTTGGACATCTTAGAATATAGTATAAATATATATTTATTTTGTTTTAATATAATACTATGGAAGAAATGTCGATCGAAGATTATAATCGCGAACAAAAAAATTGCTTGAAACAAATACTAAATTATGAAATAAAAAAAAATCCAAAATATTTAGAACCTATCCTAAAATTAAAATACTATTTGTCCAACAAAGACTATAACAAAAAAGATATGGAAATTATAGAAAATTATTTAAATGCTATATATAATGAATAATATAGGATTTTTATGGTTTTTGTTGCTAATATTGATAATTATGGTCTACTATTTCATATACTTAAATGATATACGTAGTTTAGCATTACTTGCGTTAACCATAATGTTATTGAGTATAATCAATGATAATATGAACGTGGTTTTATTTTTATCATTATTATTGGTTAGCGGGTTCAATTTATTAGGAGAATTAAATAGCGATACTCCAACAATAGAATACCATATATGGAGTAAAAAAAAATACGTTCAAGAAGAAGGACTTTTCCTAAAAGAAAAAACCCCTGTTCAATCGTCATTTGTAATTCCTAATGTATCCACAGGAGAAGATATGCAACAAATGATGTATGATTGGAATAAATCAAGACCGAGTATTGATTAAAAAAGTAAGAATAAATAAGAACGCAACAATATATTGTAAAGACACTAAACCCGAGAATATGCCTTCATAATAGACCATATATTTTTGCCATTTATTTACGCAATAACAATCATTGCGAATTGAATTATAAAAATGATACACATTATAGGTCATATATCCGTGTACAAAAATAACTAATAAAACTGAAAAAAGTAATAACATATTCTCAATAGTGTTTACTTTGGATTTCATCAAAAACAAAGAAATGATTATCGTAAATAGGTCTAATAATACGTAAAATTTCATATACTCTAAATCCACCTTGTCTTTATGAAAACATTTACAATGAGCTAATTCTACTAAATAATAGTAAGTATATAATAGAATGATTATCAAAATAAATGATAACAACATTATATTATATTAATATTAATATTTAATAGGTTCCGGAACCTGGTAACATACTACCACTTCCTCCAAACAAACGGCGTCTGGATTGACGTCTGGATTGGCGTCTGGATTGCGATTGGCGTCTGGATTGCGATTGGCGTCTGGATTGCGGTTGGCGTCTGGATTGCGATTGGCGTCTGGATTGCGATTGGCGTCTGGATTGCGATTGGCGTCTGGATTGCGATTGGCGTCTGGATTGCGATTTGCGTCTAGATTGCGATTTGAGTCTAGATTGCGATTTGCGTTTGGTACCAACACCTCTTTGTTTTGAACCTCCGTTCATGACTGTATTACCTTCGTAATCTTTTTCTCCTTCATCTTTCATATATATATAGTTAATATTTTATATTTTCAATAAACATTTTTTTTTAGATTCTTTTGTTTTTTCATTTTTAAAATATTGATTAGAATTAGAAAAAAGTTCTACTAAATATTTTTTTTTGGAATAATAAGCCTTTCGTTTTTTATATTGATTGCTAAAAATAGTATGGGGGTCTACAATATCAATGACTAAGGGGGTACTATGTTTACTACGCAAAATACGCCCAACGCTTTGACATACATCTGATTTAGGCGTCGCCATAAATAAGGTTGTCAATGTTTTTATGTCTAAACCTTCAGAGGCCATGGCATAAGTGGCAATGATAATTTTTTTGGATTCACTTTCTTTAAGAGCATTTTCTTTCATACCTCCTAAATAAAAACCAACGCTTGGTTCAAATAGTGAAATCAAATCATATAGGTTTTGAATCAATGATTTATTATGAGCTAAAATCATCATTTGTTGATTTGGGTTCAGTAAAAATTCATTACGCACAATATCTACTAAAAATTTTGTACGCGATTTACATTCACATAAAGTACTAATCATCGTAGAATACAAAGGATTTCCTCTAAAGTCGGTTTTGACATTTTGAAATAAATCATCGTCTTGATAATGAATGGTCTTGACGTGTACTTCGACACTTAGGTCTGTTTTCTCTTTATGAATGACTGGGCCGATAAAGTACTTGAATACTTTTGTAAGACCATCTTTACGTGTCATCGTTCCACTTAATCCTAAATTATAATTACATACAAACTGGATCATCACGTTCGAAAATACTTCCGCACTTAAATGGTGACATTCGTCAAAGACACATAATCCAAATGAATCCCACACAGTATCATCGTATTTTTTAGATGATAGACTTTGTAACATTCCTAATACAATATCTTTGTTATCTATATCAATGTGTTCGCCTTGAATTTTTCCAACTCTTGCGTTAGGCAAAAATTGTTCAATGCGTTCTATCCACTGATTCATCAAAAAACTTTTATGGACAATCACTAATGTTTTTTTCTTTAATTTACTTATGATGTTAAGCGCCATAACGGTTTTACCTTTACCAGGTTCTACATCTAAAAGTCCACCACCACTGTCTCCAACATGTTGAATATATTTATCAATAATCTTGTGTTGATAATCAAACAAATCTCCGCGAAATGACAAATCTATAGGGTCTCCTTTAGAAAGTACATTTGTAGAATACATCCCCAATTTTTCAATTCCGTAATATCTTGGTAAATAAAGTTTAGTATTGGATTCACGATAAATCGGATAAGAGGTTGCATTTCCTAAATGAGTGGAATAAGGTTTTACATTCAACTCATTACGAATAGTATACGAATCTTTTAATCCATCTTTATAAATGGTATACCCTTTTTTACCTAAATAGGCCATAGTAAATATAATATATTGTATTTAACTTTTAAAAAAATATATTATACATATAATGAACCAAAAAATCAGTTTTTTCAAAAAAGAACCAATCTTTACTCTCGAAAATGCAATAGGACTTCTTTTAGCCATTTTAATTATATTTGACTTGAAAGTAGAAGAAAATATATCAAAACTATTAAATACCCCCTTAGGTATTATATTTTCGTTGTTAGTAGTTATTTTATTATTTATTTTTATGAATCCTATTGTTGGTATATTATTTTTAATTTATTTATATGATACCATAAAAGATGTACCAACTCTTATAAAAGATACTAAAATGAAGGCAATGAACCCTATTCCACAAACCCAATTGGAAGAAAGTATTATTCGCGATAAAGTTCCTATTGTTCATTCTGGACAACATAATCAGGTAACATTTCAACCTTATATGTCTGAAAATATGAATATGTCTGAATTATAGGTCATTCGTTTTAGGTGTAAACATTTTTTGAATAGATTTATATTTTAAAATCATATACAAAATACAAAATACAAAAATGTATGGAAATACATTTTCAAAAAAAGAATATATAGATTGATAATTAGTAATGAGTTCAATAACATTTTCTTGTTGAGTTTCATCTACAGGTTGGCAGTCAATATAAATGTCATTTTCAGAATAACTATTTGATATACGAGACACTTTCATAGCAGGTTTTTTAGATATTGTAAGAGGTACATTTACAGAGGTTCGCTGATCGACCGGAAAATCTTCTATTTCTACATGGTTAATAGTCAATGTAGAGTCTTTGAATAAAATAATATCAGATATTTGTTCATTTATGCCAATCGTTTTGTAAGAATAAAATCCCTTATCCATTGGAATATACATATTTAGGTCTTTTAATACATTGTTTTCAAATACATCATTCAATTCCGTATTGGTATTTACTTTTGATACAGGTAAAACAATATATAAATACTTATCTAAATTATAATTCACACATTTTACTATGAGCGCATAGGTATAATTTGTATTTTCATCAATCAAATCTTTATTGGTTGTAATGTAAATACCTTTGAATGAATAAATTACGTTATTAAATTTGACATTGTTTGTCGGATTATTTACACTTATTTCAGAATATATGGAGTTTGAAATATCAGATGGATCCTTCAATTGAATATCAATCGAACTATTAAAATTATACAATAATTCTGAATCAACATAAATAGAGTCTGTTTTAAAACTATTTGGATAAGTATTTATAACCGACATATATATATATAAAATAATTTTATATTATAATGGATAAATCACCAGATAAACCAGTAGATCAAGATGTTTTTTTTAATTTTATTTACTTATTTCAAGCACCAAAAGAAGACTCTAATTTAGTAAATATATTTGAAATGAGTGATTTATATTATAGGTCTACTGAGTATAAACAATTGGCAACCAAGGAATCTACAAGTGATGAAGTCAAAAATCATAAAGGAGAACATTATTTAAATTCTCATTTAACATTAAATGAAGAGCAATTTTATACTAAGTTAAACGATATCATAAAAACCTGTATAGATGTAGATGTAAATAAATTATATTTGTTGTTTACATTATTGAAAAGAAATTATTTGATTAAAACATCTTCATAATATTGTATAAAATATTGTTTACTTACTTTGCGATTACTTTTGAACTCTTTACAATAATTGTAATATAACTCTTGTATGTCTCCTTCTTTTTTAATAAAAGGTTCCAATTCTTTTTTTTTATTCCATAATGTACACCCTATTTGTTTGATATATTTATCTTCTATGATAACTATATTTGGATAATAAAATTCTATCAAGTCTTTGAATATAGATTCATTTATTTTACATTTGTAAAGATCACAAAAAATGTAATATAATTCATTTATTTCAAAATCATATTCTTCCTTATCATAATAAATATGTTTATCCCAAAAATCTTTGAATGATTCTACATAAGGTAAAAACAAACTATAAACATTCATAAATTTATTGTGTTTGACTTCAATATATTGCTGAACAATATCAAATAAATCTTGTTTTTTTTGAAATATGTTGAGTTTACCTTCTTTGGTCAAATAAGATTTCCATAAAAAGGATATATCTTTTTCATCCATAGTACAATCTTTTTTTTCAATGATATGTGATTCTATGAATTGTTGTATCATATGTTCTTTCGTTTCTTCTTGTAGCCATAATACTTGTCTTTGTATGTCATAATGCATTTCATTTAAATATAATTCGCTAGATATATGTCTAACAGAATAATGAATACTTACACATATAATATTCGTAAAAAATGAACACGACAAATTAAAATGATCCATATTCAATGATTTCATTGGAAGTATTCGCGATATGGACGTATCGTGTTCCGAGTACTTAAATTTAAACCAATGAAATATATTTATCGAATGAAAATATAATGAAATATATTTATTTAATTTTTGTAAAAAAGTCTTCATAAATATGGGTACAAAATATATACAATTATTTTTTTTCATAATGATGTCTCCTAATATAGTTAAAAAATATTTTGAAGTTTGTTTTTCAGCAAACAAATTGGGGTAAAAAAAAGATAAAATATTTTGTAATGTATCTGAGTCGGGTATAGATTCATGTATTTTACGTGTTTTTATTATTTTTTGTATTTTTGTTTTTAATAATCCTTTTGTGTGAGTATCGATTACATATTCTTGTCTATGTTCACTTAAATAATGTAATATTTTATGTAAAAGTTCATTTTCATTTATGACGCTATAAGAAGAATCTTTGTATTGGATATACAAATTACTAGTATGTATATAATAATAATTATTGGATGAAAAAAATAGTTCTATAATTTCGTGTGGATTACTAGGTCGTTCTTTATATTCATCTAATATATTTGAAATTTGTTGAACAATGACTTCATTATCAAAATCATTATGTTTTTCAAAAAAATTATTTAGTTTTTCAAATATATTCATAATAGATACATTAATGAAAAAATTTTAATATTAAATAGTATATTATTTATATAATTATGTGTGATAATATCAACATGAATATAGACGATTATACCAATAGCGACTTATTTGCACTGTTGTCTCTATCGGCAGAACTATCGACAAAATCATTGATTCAACAACAAGCCTTAAAATTAAAAAAAGAGTTTTTGGACGAAGATTTTCACGCATTTATAAATAATGTAGAAGAACGATTAATTCGGCATATTAAGAAAAGTTGTGGGTTTGAGAATAATGTAATTAACTTTGGAGAAGAAATGAAACCATCTGACGAATTTTCTCTTATCAACACAAATAATAATAAATACTACGAAAGAAATATTATTGAAAAGGTATTGGTAGTAGACACGAAATATAGGGATAATTTTCTTACAGAAACATCCACAAATTTTAATATAGTATTACCGAATGTAGTGAAAAATGTGATTAGTATTCAATTGTCCGACATTGAGTTTCCGAATACATGGTATCCATTCGATGAAACGCAAGGTAATACATTTTTTCATATAAAAGCCTCTTCTATGAGCGAATGGATAAGATTTGACATATCTAGTCAGGCCTATTATTATCAAGATTTATTCGATTCAGTCAATAAAAAACTTACCCTGATTTCAAATATTTCTTCTGGCGAAGATAGTTCTTATAATTCATTTGAATTTGTAAAAACATCTCTTAATTTAGATTTAGCAAATGCTGGTGGAACACCGAGTGGTACAGGTACTATTTCATTTACTTCGGTAGATAGTTATATCGAAGATATATCCAATACTCTCATTGAAAGAAATAATTATACAGGAACTACCAATAAAGTAGTTGTCCCATATATTAATTACGATTTAGATTTTTTTTCAGACAATCCAAATGAATTCATATATTCTGGTAATGATTATGGTCGTTGTTCTAAATATTTAGGTTGGAATTTAGGATTTCGAAATATAACACCAAATTTTTATAGTAATGAACAAAACTATACAAGCGAATCTACAATTGATTTGGGTGGTCCACGATATTTATATTTAATTATAGATGACCATAATAAGTATATGAATTCAGCATTTATTCCATTTTCTAGAAAAATGTCATCTATCAAAGATACGTTGAACATATTTGCACGTATTTCTTTACAAGGAGCTCCCTTTTCTTTGTATAATTCGAATAGTTTTTCGGTATATTCCGACATAAGAAAATACAATGGATTAGTAGATTTGAGTCACTTGTCCATAAAATTAATAGACGAATATGGTACTCCTTTGAATTTAAACAACAATGACTATTCTTTTACAATAAAGATGAATACGATTCAAACCACTTAAATAAAATATCGTTTATGGTATTGGAACTATAAAACTCTTTGAAATGTTGTTTTATGGTATAATCTTCATTCCACGGAACATAACCATTGTATAAATCTAAACACATATATATCATTGAAATCATATCATCATTGAAATTATATATATAATTCGTAGTATGACAATTATAACTACAATATTTTTTATTTCCAATTAATCCTTTGCATATAGTGTTAGTATGAAATGTAGACAATCCAAAGTCAATGATATACAATTTGTTTTGATCTACTAAAAAATTTTCAGGTTTGATGTCTCTATGAATCACATTTAATTTGTGTAAATGTTCTAAAATACATTTTAATTGGTATAGTATATCTATAGTAACGTGTTGTAGTGTTTGTGATTTATATTCCATAATAACATATAAATGACCTATATTTTTTATAACCGGTATATGTTTATATTTGGAGTTCAATAAATAAGAATACATTTTCAGTTCATTTTCCAATAATATTTTGGATGTATCATCATAATATGTCTTTACAATAACCTTATGTTGCTTTATTTTATGGATACCTTTGTATAAAGTTGAGAAATGACCATTTGAACTATAAGGTTCTATGGTATAATTAGATAACATATACAATAGAGCTATGAAATATTTAAATACTTCAGTATATATAAATTAATGTCTAAATCATTGATTGGTGGTGGAGGAGGAGGTCGTAGTGGAATTAGTGCCAACTATAGATTAGTATTATTGAAAAATAATGTCTTAGGTATAGTTCAAACAGTCTCTTTGGATCCACGTGTAGATTTTAATACAATCATTGATGAATCAAATGTTTTATCTCAAACAATCCAGACTACTACATTGAATGATGTTAGTGATTCCATTTTGTTGATAAGTGAAAATGTAGAATCTATTTCGGGTATATTAGACCAAATTGAAATTAGTTTGAATGAGGTGTCTATGGATACATTGTTGACTATGGCGGATTCTATAAGTGGTGAAGTTATTTCTATATCCAATGAACTCTATGCCATAGAGGCAAGTTTAAATGATGTGTCTATGGATCAATTATTGTCTATGGCGGATTCGATCAGCGGTGAAGTGATTTCTATATCCAATGAACTCTATTCCATAGAGACAGATTTGAATTATATTTCAATGAATACATTATTGACTCTTGTCTCTAATATAAGTGGTAATATTTATACAATAGAAGGTGAGGTTTCTACAATAGAGACAAGTTTAAACGATGTATCTATGGATCCATTATTGACTATTGCTGAATCTATAAGTGGTGAAGTGATTTCTATATCCAATGAAGTCTATCTCATAGAGACAAGTTTAAACGATGTGTCTATGGATCCATTATTGACTATTGCGGATTCTATAAGTGGTGAAGTGATTTCTATATCCAATGAACTCTATGTCATAGAGACAAATTTAAATGATGTGTCTATGGATCCATTATTGACTATTGCGGATTCTATAAGTTATGAAGTGATTTCTATATCTAATGAACTCTATGTCATAGAGACAAATTTAAATGATGTGTCTATGGATCCATTATTGACTATTGCGGATTCTATAAGTGGTGAAGTGATTTCTATATCCGATGATCTCCATGTCATAGAGACAAATTTAAATGATGTGTCTATGGATCCATTATTGACTATTGCGGATTCTATAAGTGGTGAAGTGATTTCTATATCCGATGATCTCCATGTCATAGAGACAAATTTAAATGATGTGTCTATGGATCCATTATTGACTATTGCGGATTCTATAAGTGGGTCAGTTGTCTCTATTTCATATGAAATATTTATCCTACAAAAACAATTTGAATTTATTTATTTGGAAACAAGTAATAATCCTATTTGGAATAATGATGAATTCGATACTTGGGCTGGTAATATAGGTCGAGATTTATCCTATAGTATCATACAAGATAATCTAGATAGTATAGACCAATCCTTAAATAGTATATATAATAGTTCGCTATTATCTACAATGAATCAATACAAAAATATTTTACAACAAATATCATTTGATTCAATAGACCAATCCTTAAATAGTATATATAATAGTTCGCTATTATCTACATTGAATGACTATAAAGATATTTTACAACAAATATCATTTGATTCAATAGACCAATCCTTAAATAGTATATATAGTAGTTCGTTGTTATATACGTTGAATGACTATAAAGATATTTTACAACAAATATCATTTGATTCAATAGACCAATCCTTAAATAGTATATATAATAGTTCGTTGTTATCTACATTGAATGACTATAAAGATATTTTACAACAAATATCATTTGATTCAATAGACCAATCCTTAAATAGTATATATAGTAGTTCGTTGTTATCTACGTTGAATGACTATAAAGATATTTTACAACAAATATCATTTGATTCAATAGACCAATCCTTAAATAGTATTTATACTAGTTCGTTGATTCCTACAATAAATACATATAATACTATTTTGAATGATCTATCTTTTGACTCTATAAATACGAATATCATTAGTTTAAAAAATTCTAGTATACCGTTTATTAACGCAAGAATAAATGCTTATAAAGAGATTTTAGACCTTATATCCTTTGGTTCAATCGATCAATCCTTACATAGTATTTATACTAGTTCGCTGTTATCTACGTTGAATACTTACAAAGATATTTTACAACAAATATCCTTTGATTCAATAGACCAATCCTTAAATAGTATTTATACTAGTTCGTTGATTCCTACAATAAATACATATAATACTATTTTGAATGATCTATCTTTTGGCTCCATAGAGCCTTATTTAAATAACTTATTGAATAATAATTTAACCGATATACAAGTTTCCCTCCTAGGAACTATAAATGAAAGTGTAAATATAATAATTGCTAGTTCCCAAGAAGGTATTTCACAAGTAAATGATGTTATTAATCAAATAAACAATATTGATATTAATGCTATATTTTAATCTATTTATAATGGGACAATGCAGTGAATATACTTCTCATTTAAAATTATATTATAATATATATTAAACAAAAGATACATATTAGTATACTATGATATTGAGTCCATTCCAAAAAGAAGCAATCCAAGGTATT
>Ga0222649_1000491_pt1 | contig 13005 bp, 8 predicted proteins | sample AntAcemetagen337_FD_179865 | JGI IMG/M metagenome (GOLD analysis project Ga0222649, IMG submission 179865) | Saline water microbial communities from Ace Lake, Antarctica - #337 | ecosystem: Environmental > Aquatic > Non-marine Saline and Alkaline > Saline | place: Antarctica: Ace Lake | collected... | reverse complement strand
AAACTGTCCCAGTCCATACCCAGGTTTGCCCACCAGAAGTGAATTGCTCATCTACAACTGCAGGAGACGGAAAATCAATCGCTGCCATTAACTAATCCTTCCACTGTACTTGCAGGTAATAGTTCTATTGTACTTTGTTCTGACTGAGGTAATACTGGTTCAATTTTGTCAGAATTTTTAAAATCTACGTAAGCCTGAGCCCACTCCGTTGCCGAAGCTATTGACTCCCAAGGGCCACTTTCGTCAATTACATTCGTCCCAAAAAGAATCTGGATATGAAGTTCTGGCTCGATTAACAGGTATGTGTGCATAATTTTTATAGCGAGTACGCTATTCTCCCTTCATCCCCCACAGCGATTGCATATGTGTTGTCTATTTGTAATAGATAATTAATAGTGTCAAGCTCAAAAGTGGAGTTTCTCTGAGTCCAAGACTCGGGAATAGGAGAAAGAGCGTTAGCTAGTTTTCCAGCTGAGCCTGCCGCTAAGTAAGTTTCTTCAGTAGAGATAATTGCTTTAATACTTGACGCCCCAAAAGAACTCTGTGGAAAAATCTGAGTCCAAGATGTTCCGTTAGCAGAGTACGCAACTTTTCCAGAGTCTCCGACAGCTACATATTGACTGTTGTCCGCACTGACTGTCACGCCGTAGATGGTGCTATTTATAAACGACGAAGCTCTCTGTGTCCAAGCGGTTCCATTTGTTGACGTTGCAAGTTTTCCGTCATACCCCACTGCTAAAACTAAGTTAGGAGCTGCAAAAACTTCGTTTATAAAACTTGCACCAAAGGAAGATGCTCTAAGTATCCAGCTAAGCGAGTCCGATGATGTGGCCAGCTTCCCAGATGCGCCTACAATCACCCAAGTACCGCTTACAGAAGCGTAAGTTATTCCTAATATTGTGCTAGCCCCGAAGCCTGAATTCCGCAGGACCCAACTCTCTCCGTCAACTGAGGTAGCAAGTTTTCCTATGCTACCGCCCGCTACAAAAATGCCATCTCCGTATGCAACAGAATAAAGGTTGCTACCAGAAAACGGTGAGCTGGTCTGAAACCAATTGACTCCATAATCATCTGATACTGCTATTTTCCCAGAGTTCCCAACAGCAACTAATCTGTCGGCTCCATCGTACGCAATCGAGTTTATGGTAGTCGTACCAAAAGATGAATCGTCAACAGCTACCCAGCCAGCAGGCAAAAAGGGTGCGTCTAGAGTTGCATGTATTGCGTGAGTAGAAATTAGCATCCTAAGATATCAAGTTTCCGCTTAGTAGCCAAGTGTTAGAACTGAGCTTAATCAACGAAGCTATTGAGTACCTAGACTTTGTTGTCTTTCGGTTTCCCTCTGAAAGAACCTGAACACCGCTTGCTCCTACTATGCCCACTTGACCTAGGCCAAGCTGAGTCAAAACTATTTGAGTTCCTAATGGAAAGGTGTAGCCCGCAGCGCCGTCTAAAGGAACGGTGACTGTGGTCACTACTGAACTGTTTATCTTCACAATTGAAGCAGCATCAGAGTCTTGCAAAGTTATGGAATTTAAGTACTGAGGTCCGACTAACTCGAAGTTGGCAGGTCCTGTTGGCCCTAGCGGACCCTGAGGTCCAGTGACTTGTGGCCCAGTTGGTCCAGTGATTCCTTGTAGTCCTGTAGCCCCAGTGGGTCCTATTGGTCCTTGGGTTGTGGACACTGCGCCCGTTGCACCAGTCGCGCCAGTCGGTCCAACAATCTGCCCAGCGTTAACCCACTGCGAGCCGTCCCAAACAAACAAATCTCCAGTTGACTCAACAATGTAGCCATCGTTTACAGAATTGCCATTAGCGGGCAGTTGGTTGGCTTGAAACACAGAGCCTACGAAAGTGATTCCAGTACCCTGAGGACCTACTGGTCCAACGGGGCCTGATTCTCCAGCGCCTACAACAAATTTCCAACCAGCGAAAGTGTTTCCAAGTCCTACTGCCTTATCAACATCTAGAGATACAGAAGTACCAGAGATGTTGATTATGATGCCTTCCATAAAGTTAGTTGGGAAGGTCGAACTGGCAAGTCTGGCACGAGTACCGACTGCAAAAGCTCCAACAGTGTTGACAATAAAGTTAATGTCTTCGCCTGTTGTTATTGTCAAGTTGCTAGAAGAAGTTACTCCCGCAAAACTTACGCCAGTAGGTCCAGCTACGCCAGCTGGTCCTGTAACTTCTGGCCCTGTAGGTCCAATTGGTCCTTGCACATTAGAAGCGGCACCAGTAGGTCCTGTAAATCCTTGCGGGCCTGTAGGTCCTGGAATCGTCGAAGCTGAGCCTGTCGACCCAGTTGCACCAGTAGCACCACGAAGACCAGCATCACCTGTAGGCCCAAAAGTTCCAGTTGCTCCTGTAGAGCCCGTAGGACCAGTGGGTCCTTGAGATGGCCCAGTCGGACCGACCGAACCAGTAGGCCCCGTTACCGAAGGCCCAGTGTTTCCTGTTGGACCCTGTGCACCTGTTGCACCTACGAATCCTCGCGGCCCAGTTATACCAGTTGGCCCAGTGATACCCTGCGGACCAATAGGTCCTTCTACACCCTCTGGACCCGTTGGGCCTGTAAAACCTAAAGCACCTGTTGCGCCAGTTGGACCCTCGGGACCTTCAATACCTGTCTGACCAACTGCACCCGTGGGGCCAGCTTGGCCTGTCGGTCCAGTAACGTCTAAGCCGTTTGAGCCAGTAGGACCCGTGTTGCCTTGGGGGCCTGTTGGACCAGAAGGTCCAGTAGCGCCAGGAATAGTTGAGGCAGGTCCCTCAACGCCAGTCGGTCCAGTAGCACCCTGTGGACCAGCTTGCCCAACATTACTTGAGGCGGACTCGACCCAGTAAGAATCGTAATAAATATAAATTTGGCCAGTCTCAGAATTAAACCAAGCATCGCCTTCGTCAGCACTCTCGGGAGGAGTTGCAGAAGTTATCGTGAACGCACCCGTTGGGCCAATCGGGCCAGCTACAGAACTGTCGGAACCTGTAGCGCCTGCAGGACCAGTTGGGCCAACAATCGGAGAGATAACTAAGTTCCAAGCAACGCCTGTCCACGCCCATGTAGACGTACCGTCAGTAAACGTGTCGTTTACTTGAGGTGCATCTGGAAAGTCAATCGCTGCCATTATTTATCCCCTAGCCCAAGTCTGCTTCATAGGTGAACTGAATTAAAATTTTGTCGTTAGCGCTGAACAAAAAAGGCGTTGTATGGGTAATAGCAAACCCCTCGGCGTACTGAGCTACCTGTCCGTGAATAAAGAGCTCTAGCACGCTGGCATTATCGTTGTTAAAAATTGCAGTCCCAAAATACGTAACTCCTGGACCTTCATCTCGTACAACTACTTGTCCCACGGGTTGATAGTTCTCGATTACTCCTGCTGCAGGGAGACTTATTTTGTAGACTCCCTCGCCTCTATTAAATCCAACTGTTCCAGCAATAACTCTTATTTCGCCGTAAATAGATGCGCCAATAAATGTGTACCTACCAGTAACGCTGCCGTTCCCAATTGTTGGATTTGTAACGCTGGCAGTCAAAACAGGACTGTAAGTCTGCCAAGGCTCGATTGCAAAAGAACCCGTTGCACCCGTTGCACCCTGAGGTCCTTGCTCGCCGATTGCGTCTGAGTCAGCACCCGCTGGTCCTGTAGGCCCGACAGCACCATCGGGTCCTGTAGGTCCTACAACGTCTGAGTCAGCGCCTATTGGTCCAGTCGGGCCAGTTGGCCCAACCGCACTTGTGCGGACAAGACGCCATGCTTGACCGTCCCATTCATAAGTGTTTATACCGTTTGTATATTCATCGTTTACTGATGGGTTGGATGGAAAATCAATCGCTGCCATTATTGCCCTACTCGCTATCCGCTATGTAAGAACCACTGAGGTATAGCTTACTTGACGTTGTTAAAGTGTCTGGTGCTACGCCTGTAAAGGCGATTAGCGCTCCGCTAGCTCCGAGATACCACAAGTCTAGAATTGCAGAGCCCTGACCTCCAAAGCCAATTACGTTGTACAACGTAGCTCCTGTGCCGTCTAAGTCTAATGCTCCAACAAACGAGTTGGACATTGCAGGCTCTGGTAGAACAGGAAGGGTAATCGAGTATTGAGCAGTTCCGAAGCTGCTCACTGTGGTGCAGTCGATGTCTACATTAAAGACAATAGCCTTACCATTTTTTACGTAGTTTCCAGTTGCGGGAGTACCAGAAACTCCTAGGTCATCTCCACCGAAAACGGGAGCGTATGAAATTTCTTGAGGAGTTCCAGCAGGTCCCGCTGCGCCTGTTGCGCCAGTAGGCCCAATCTTATCAACAACATCGATAACACCAGCAACGCTTGGGTCAGTAACGTCTTGATAAATAATTTGTACTGGAGCGTCCAAAGGCACATCGTAGATAATAACTGGGTCTGTGCTGGTTCCGTTTCTACCAGAAACAGTGGAGTTGTTGAGGGTTCCAGGTACGGTTGAGGTGCTTCCAGAAGACAGCCTCAACGCTAGGGAGTTTGTTAACAACACAGCGGAAGTATCTATGTAAAGTCTTTCACCGCGCACCGCGACAAGGTTAGGGTTGTTTCCTACGACACCCTGAGAAGAGTAGAATCCGCCCTCACCGCTTGAAGATATTGTATAGACAACACCGCCCTTAGGACCTGCAGGCCCCTGAGAACCTTGAGGTCCAGGAATGGTAGAGGCAGGTCCTGTAGCACCTGTGACGGATGGGCCAGCTGGGCCAGTTACTCCGATTGCTCCTGTTGGTCCAACAATCTGGCCAACGCTGTTCCAGTTAAGCCCGTCCCAAACATATAGGTCACCGTTGTCATCAACAATGTATGCATCGTTAACGGCGTTCCCAGTGAGAGGAAGATTAGCAGCTGTAGATACGCTTCCTTCAACGTTTATGGAAGTTCCCTGAGGGCCAATAGGTCCTGTAACCGAAGGCCCTGTTGCGCCCGTTGCGCCAGTTGCTCCAACGTTTCCAGTGAGACCAATAGGACCTACGGGACCAATTAAGGCTCCTGCTTCAATCCAGCCGTTGTCAGCTGTGTAGATATAAATTGTGTTTTCTTCGTAGATAACGTAGAAATCTCCAATTGCACCAGCGGTTGCTCCAGCTGCCGCGCTGAACTCAGCGAAGGTGTTATAAAATCCTTGCGCTTGTGAGCCCACGCCCTGCGGTCCAGCGGGTCCAGTAACAATAGGACCAGTTGCACCCGCAACACCAGTCGGCCCGAGCGGGCCTTCATCTCCAGTTGCGCCTGTAGGTCCTAGCGGCCCAATCTCGCCTTGAATACCTTGAGGGCCTGTTGCTCCACCAAACTCTGAAGTACCAACTTCAACCCAGAAGTTGTCATAGTAAACAAAGACTGCTCCGTTATTTGTGTCGAACCATAGCTCGCCTGGCTCTGGAGATAATGGAGGGCTATCAGACTTAGGTACAAATTCTCCTGCGGCACCCGTTGGTCCTGCAACTGTTGAGTCAGCACCAGTAGGGCCAACTTCACCTTGAGAACCTGTCGGCCCAACCACAGTTGAGGCGGCACCAGTAGGTCCAGTCTCACCGATTGGACCAGTGATACCTTGGGGACCTGCAACTACAGAGTCAGCTCCAGTTGCGCCAGTCGGTCCGACTTCGCCCTGAGGGCCTGTAATTCCTCTATACCCAGTTGGGCCAGTGACACCTTGAGGACCAGTAACTGTTGAGTCAGCTCCTGTTGGGCCTACGTCTCCTGTAGCACCTGTCGGTCCGATTGGGGCAGCAGAAGTCTCAACCCAGAAGTTGTCATAGTAAACATAAATGCGACCAGTCTCGCTGTTATACCAAGCGTCGCCAGCATCAGGGCTGGAGGGAGGAGTGACATTTGTAACAGCAAATGCACCTAGCTCACCTTGAGAACCAGTCTGTCCTGTTGGGCCAGTTTGTCCTGTAGGACCAAGTGGGCCTATAGGTCCTTGAATGCTTCCAACGTTATTCCAAGAGCCGTCTACGTCATCCCAAACGTAGAGGTCACCAGTTACTAAGTAGCCGTCTCCAGGATTACCTGTTGGCTCAGATGCTTGGAGCTCTCCTAAGGTTGCATATGACCCAAGGATTGTTACGCCAGTACCCTGAGCACCCGTTGAACCAGTTGCACCTGTAGGTCCTAGCGGTCCTTCAACTGTGCTGTCCGCACCTGTTGGACCGCTTGGGCCTGTCTGCCCAGTGGGACCTGTTACGCCAATCTCACCTTGAGAACCTGTCGAACCTGTCGGTCCAGTTACACCCTGCGGTCCTGCAACTGTGCTGTCTGCACCAGTAGGCCCTGTGACACCCTGCTCGCCCTGTGGGCCTTGAACTGTGGAGTCGTTACCCGTTGCACCTGTAGGTCCAGGAGTTGTTGAGACTGCACCAGTAGCACCAGTTGGGCCTGTGTTACCTAAATTACCCTGAAGACCTATCGGCCCAGTTGGGCCTGTAGGCCCGAGAACATTACTCTGAGGTCCAGTCGAGCCTGTAGCACCTGTAGCACCAATAGCACCCGTAGGTCCTAGCGGTCCAGCAACACCTGTTGGTCCTTGTATTCCTGCACCTGTTGCACCTGTAGAACCTGTGGGGCCAACTTGGGTAGAGGCCGCGCCTGTAGGACCAGTGACTGCTGGGCCTGTTTCACCGATTGCACCTGTTGCACCCGTAGGTCCTGTTTCACCGCGAATACCCTGAGGACCAATGTCACCAGTTCTTGCGAACGTGGCAATAATATCTTCTAGATTGGAGAAGCTTGTTGCCAGACCACTCAGGTAAGAAACAGGAACTCTAAAGTATCCTGTGGCCTCAGTGATTGCACCTGTGATAGCAAAGATTGCAAAGTCGTTGGAGTCAACTTTGTTGGTGATTCGAACGTGTCCCTTGATTGGACTTGTAGAGTCGTCAATCGTGCGGAGGAATTGCTGAACATCGATTGCACCGTCAGCCTCATCGTCAATAAAAAGATTGGTTGCGCTCTGAAGGTCAGCGTTGTTAAATTTAATTTTTCCAGTGCCAGGGTCGGTGTCTGCTACCGAAGTGCTAAAGGTGTAGTCAAAGCTTGCTCCACCAAAGTTACCAATTGGGCCTGTTGCACCTGCAACACCAGTCGGACCTTGAACACCAGTTGCACCCTGTGGACCAGCCACGGTTGAGTCTGAACCCACCGAACCTGTCGCACCAGTTGGACCTGCTACTCCCTGAGCACCAGTAGCGCCTTGAGAACCAGTAGCTCCAGTTGCGCCCACTGCGCCAGCGGCACCAGTTGCACCTGTAACTGAAGCACCTGTTGCACCAACTAAACCTTGAGAACCTGTTGCGCCAGTCGCGCCTACAGCGCCTGTCGCGCCAAGTACACCTTGAGGACCTTGAGCACCAGTAGAGCCGACTAGGCCGTTTGAACCTGTTGCGCCTGTAGCACCGACTGCTCCTGTTGCACCTGTAACTGAAGCGCCAGTCGTTCCTGTATTACCTTGGACACCACTTGCACCTGTTGCACCCGTTGCGCCAACTGCTCCTGTTACACCTTGGATACCTGTTGGACCCGCGACTCCAGTAGCTCCAGTTGAGCCGATTGACCCAGTTGGGCCTGCAGTGCCTGTTGGGCCTGCTACGCCAGCGGGACCAGTATTACCTAAATTACCCTGAAGACCTATCGGCCCAGTTGGGCCTGTGACACCGATGGGGCCTTGAACTGTGGAGGTTGGACCAGTTGCGCCCGTGGCACCGATAGCACCAGTTGCACCCTGAATACCTGTGGGTCCTGTAGCGCCTGCAGGTCCTGCATCTCCAGTTGTTCCTGCCGCGCCTGTTGCACCAGTTCCGCCAACTGGACCTTGGATTGTTCCAACGTTATCCCACTCGGAGTTAACGTTGTCCCACACAAAGAGGTCACCATTTATAAGGTAGCCATCTCCGATGTCGCCTGTTGTAGGTAGGTCACCTGTGGATGCCAGAGAACCAACAATGGTGACTGAGGTTCCAGCTGCACCAGTTGGCCCAATGTTACCGATGTTACCTTGTGCACCCGTTGCACCTGTAGGACCGCCTGAAGGTCCTGTAGGGCCTTGCGGGCCTTGCTCGCCAGCGCCAGTAGGTCCTGTTGCTCCCTGTGGGCCTACAGAGCCTCTAGCAACGTCTGAACCTGCGGGGGAAGTTGTTACCGTGTCTATGGTGTCAAGCTTGGTTATATCTACATCGCTCTCATCTCCAATAGGAAGATAGAAGCGGAATTCTTTTGGACGTGAACCCTTGATGCGAATCTTCGCAGTCCAGTACCAGCCACGTGGGCTCAGGTCAAGGTCGTCAGTGCACGGAAGCTCAACGGTGAACTCTCCGTTAGAGTCAAGGGTTAAAACAATGGGGTTAGCGACAATTGTTGCATCGTCGACATCTTCAATTCGGCTCGAAGCCGTGAAGACTACGGTACCAGAAGCGGGCAGGCCAGTACCTTTGAGGTACTTACCAACGACATTTCTAGTGTTAACGTCAGGTGAAAAATTCATAGGCGGCGCTCCAGGTCCATTAAAGCTTGCCGAAGGTCCGACAGGCAGCGGACTCTTCTTACGCTTTTTATTGTACGGGAGTTCTGCAGAGGTTAGTTGTCTCTAACCCCAGTAATTACGCTAATGTCTTGTCTAGGGTTGTGGCCCTCGCCAATCACCATCGTAAGGATTCCTGGAGAAGATTCTAGGCCGTGGCGGTCGCGAAACCACGCACTCCCTGGGTCAACCGTAGGGGCTTGGACCCACAATCTGCCACCAATGTCCATAGCTTTGAAATTGTGAAAGTGCCCAGAAATCCAGACATCACACATGCCTAGCGCGGTTTGGCCTGCTGATTGGCCCTGCAAGTACTTCAAAACATTGTTACCAGTCTGATGGCCGTGGAATAATCCCAGCATCGTGCCACAAATATCTATGGACAGTGTCTGGTGAGACTTCTCAGGGAATCTAAACTCAACGTGACTTAGTGCTTCATTTTCGGCGCATGCGTCTTGAACTGCAGAAGCAACTTCGACATTCCAGCCATCGGATGGGTCTGAAATTACTTGTCTGGTAACTTCATCATGGTTTCCATTGACTACGGGAACAACAATTCTGTCTGCCAATGGTGCAAAGGCCTTAATTTGAGCCATAAGAATCCTACGAGCAACTCTTGTCTGCTCTGTTAGCCCCAAGTCTGAGGACGCAAGGCCTTGTAGCTTTCCATTCTGTGAGGTGTTGCCCTCAACGTGGTCTCCAGGAAGTGGGATAACCACTGTGCCAATACTGCGACCAATTTTTCTAAGGTCCTTAAGTCTTTGAACTCCCAGAGCTGTCATTTGAAGAAGACGGTCTACAGTTTGAGCTGTGCCGTCATCTCCTTGCTTTTTACCAAGCTGCTGGTCGCTAGGGGCAAAAATATAAGCCAGATTGCCAGAAGTAACTTTTTCTGGCTTGCCTGGCTTCCATTTAGAGACTTCAGCTACTAATTTTTCTAAATCAAAATCTCTTTGACCAAATCCTGCAGCTGGCTTGAGTGAAATTCTGTGAGCTTCTAGCCATTCTCCAGCGTGGTTCTGCCATTTAGATTTTCTTACTGAGACAACTTCCCACTGCTCTGGGGTGAGGTCAAACTCTTCTAGTAAATCTTTTTGGTCTGGAATCTCACCAGCACTTCTGGGTGTTGAGACAATGAACCCACCGTTCTCGTCAATCTCCATTCGGGGACGCCAAGACTCTGGGGCGTTCACTAATCTTGTGTCAGACCCGCTTGGTCCTGGACTAACTAGAGCTAGAAACTTGTCAGTCAACTCAGACATTAAGACGCCTTCTTTTTTAGGTCTCTACGAGCTACACTATTCATCCCTGTAAAGCAACGGCACTGCTTACGGCGGTGCGTTGATATAGAGGAAAAAGCAACGTCATATCCTTCACTCAAAAGAATGTCGTGGATTTGTCGATTAGAGACGGTCGTGGCGCTAGAGGGCTCAGACATAAGCATCTCTAAAGCTTCTAGGTCTTCTCCCTCAATTAGAGAAAGAAGCTTGGCTACGCCGCAGGGCAAACCAGAATCGGTGCGGGGGGTAGCGCTCAACTTTTCGGCTAAACTCATAAGTACCTCCAGTAAGGCGGAAAGACTTATTGTAAGTCTCGCGATAACTGTAACACTAAGTGCAAACTTTTCGACTTATAATACTTACGGCGTGTCAAGTATCTAATAAAACTGTTTCAAAAGTCCCTACTTATGGCGACTATAAGACCTAATTATCCTTTTTGGAAGGGGTGGGTACTTTTTTTCTAGTCGGCTTTTTGACTTGTTTTTCAGGCACAACGATTGGGATATATACCGAGTTAGCTAAAACTTGAAGAAGAATGGTGCGGGTTTCTTCGTTTTGGTCGCTGATTTTACAGAGAGAAGTTTCTAAATCTTCAGTCTTACGGGCCACATCTGCGAGGCTAAGGCCTCCATTGGACTTCGGATGGATGGGAGCGGTGGCAATTTCAATCTCTTCTTTGACAATTTTGCGTAAAGACCTAAACCAAACCTTAGATGTGCCAGCAACAACCGCTGCAAAAGCAATTAAAGCACTTAAGTAGATAGCAATGTCTCCGATGTCCAAAACATCAGTCGTGCCTGGCTCCCACCAATTGGCCGTGTTGATAATAACAGTTGGCAGAGTGTATGAAAGAAATTGCAAGAGAGTGCCCCGTCTGAGTAAGCTTGTGTTACTTATAGTGTATATTGAAACTCGTTGAACGATTAGTAGACAGCGGACTGCGCTAGGTGTATAGTTTCCCTACTAAGCTAAAAATTTTTTAAGTTACTTAACTATCTTCCGCGAACGTTGAGTAATCTTCCCAGCGATTTGAGGAGGTTGCGGTGGATAACAAAGACAAGAGTCGTCTCGCAAAGGCGTCGACATATTACCCAAATTTGAATTGGAAAATTCTTCCATGCCATGGAATTGATAACGGTCGATGCACTTGCAATAAGACCCACGGTGAGCCCAAGGAAGTTGGAAAGCACCCTGTAATAGGTCAGTGGAATGTTGAATCAACTTCAGACATTGACAAGATTAACAAGTGGTGGAGCGCCAACCCTGAGTACAACATCGGCGTACATTGTTCTAAGTCTGGCTTTTTAGTCATCGACATTGACCCACGCTCTGGCGGTCCAGAATCCTATGTAAAATTTTTAGAAAAGCTCGAAGGTGAGCTACCCCCAACCGTTGAGGCCATCACTGGTATCTACAACGGCGATGACAGAACTAGTGGCCGTGGACGCCACATTTACTACAAGTGTGACCCAGAAGAAGACTTAATCGGAAACCTCAACTCTCTTGAGCTAAAAGGTGTTGACATTAAGCACAATGGCTATGTCCTTATTTCTCCTTCGAGGCACCACTCTGGTGTTACTTATGAATGGGCCGAAGGCTGTGCGCCTTGGGAAATTGATATGGCAGATGCTCCCGAGGAGCTCCTAAGCATTCTCCGTAAACAGCGCCGTCGCACCTCATATAATTTTGCTGGTGGAGGCGACTGGGACTGGGTAAATGACGTAGAAGATTTTGACTACGACAAACTTATTAACGACGGAATTGACGAAGGAGAGCGAGCTGTACAGATTTATAAGCTTTCCTGCCACTTAGCTAATAAGTATGGGACAGAGCCTGTAACCGCTAACTTCATTGAAACGTTTATGATTAGGTTCAATCACGATAACGTCCGACCTCCTATGGAGCTAGAGGGCACAAACTCTTTGATTATGCACGTTCGTCGCGGCATACAGTTTGTTGCGGATAACCCTAAAGAGCAAAGGCTCGACTCCAACGTAAGTGACTGGCATAAAGGCCGTGCCCTAAAAATTACCGCATCCAATGAAGCAGCTAAATCCCCAGCAAAGCTAGTCCCTCTTCTTGGTGTCGTGCCTCCTGAGAGCTACTCAATGGATGGCCTAGACGAAGACATTTACCGTCCGTACGAGTACGGTGTAGCTGAGCTCATTGAGCAGGGAGCTTCTATTCACGAAGCCACCAGCATCACAAACATGGACGTACCTAAAGACCCTGACGCTATTGATGTTCAAGATGGAGGTACACCAGGAAAACGTTCTTTGTCAGACACTGGTAACGGACGTCGGCTTGTGGATATTTTTGGTAAGGGTGTTCGATACAGTACTGGCCTTGGTTGGTTTGTCTGGAAGCAGGGTTATTGGAAGCCTGACACCGAAGACCTAGAAATTCAAGAACTTGCAAAACGCCTTGGAGCATTTATCGGGTCTGAATCCCTGAACCACAAAATAGATGACCGAAGTGACGTAATCAAGTGGGCACATCAATCTCGTAGCAACTCTCGGTTGCGTGGAGCAGTGGATAGCGCTAAGTCGGACCCTAGGGTTGAAGTAGCAGTTGACACGTGGGACAATGACTCAAACTTGTTGGGTGTTCTCAACGGTGTAATTGACCTAAAGTCAGGTGAGCTTTTGAAGGGTCGTCCAGACCTGCACATTACTCGCCGTGCTCCAGTTACTTACACTCGTGGCCACCGAAACGCTCGCTGGGAGAAGTTCCTAGACGACACAACTGGTGGAGACAAAGAGTATCAAGACTGGCTACAAAGAGCCGCTGGGTACACACTCACTGGCTCCAGTAAATACGACATTCTTTTTCTAGTTTATGGACCTGGTGGTTCGGGTAAAAATACTTTCGTTGAGGCTTTGGTTAAGTGCCTAGGTACTCAGCAGTACGCTTGGCCTCTGGACTCGACAATTTTGGCTCAGGGCGACGGAAAGTCAAACAGCACTGACCTCTACCACTGGGCTCAGTTGCGTGGACGCCGAATGGTCTGGGTAGACGAACTTCCCGACTCCGAGCGGATTAAAGAGAACTCTGTAAAGAAGTTGACGGGTTCTTCAGAAATCTCAGCCCGTTCTCCTGGAGAGCAGCCTTTCACGTTCCAGTCTCAGGCAAAGCTGTGGATTTCTACAAACCACCGTCCTATCATTACAGACGATGCTATGTGGC
>Ga0222649_1000490_pt1 | contig 13029 bp, 12 predicted proteins | sample AntAcemetagen337_FD_179865 | JGI IMG/M metagenome (GOLD analysis project Ga0222649, IMG submission 179865) | Saline water microbial communities from Ace Lake, Antarctica - #337 | ecosystem: Environmental > Aquatic > Non-marine Saline and Alkaline > Saline | place: Antarctica: Ace Lake... | reverse complement strand
CAAAGAAATTATAGAAAAGTTTGAAAGTTATAGAAATATATAATTATAGAAAAGTTTGAAAGTTATAGAAATATATAATATACGCTACGCTACTCAAAAATATATAAAAATGATATATTTTAATATATAAAAAGCAATATAAAATATATGGCTAATTATCAAGAAATAATTTATGAATTTATTAAAAAATACGACGATATTAGTAAATGCAACTTTTACGAATTAGCAACACCATTTGAATATTATTCTGCTATTATGTTAAGTTGTAAATATTCTAAAAATTTCTATCATTATAATGATTTAGATATAATTTATAAAGAAGATAATAATTTATCGAAGAATGATACAGGTATTGATTTATGTGATAAAATCAATACACTCGTACAAGTCAAATTAAGAAAAAATACTTTAAATTGGAGCGAACTTTCTACATTCATTGCAAGTCAAAACCAGTATGACCCTATAACGCGATTACCTTATATAAAATGGCAAAATCTTATATTAACACGCAATTCTTGTTCTAAATTAGCAAATAATTTATTAAATCATCATAGTTATAATTTATTAACAGATTCACCTTACGAATTAGAACAATTTTATAATTATTGCAATGATTTGAAAAATAACCCACCTATTACTAACGATATTAATCTTGCAATAGAAGATAGAGATTATCAAACATATTCTATAGATTTAATAAAAAATAATTCAGATAAAAATATATACTTTTGTCTTCCAACAGGTTCTGGAAAAACTTATATATTTATTATGAGTATAGATATTGAATATGATAAAAAATACATTATATTAGTTCCTTTAAGAACATTATTGAAACAAACTAAAGATGAAATAATTAAGAGAAGACCTGAATTAACAAATTATATTCAATGTATTGGTGATGGTAATAACAAATTTGATATTAATAAAATTATAACAATTTCAACATATCATAGTGTAGATTTGGTAGGTGATTTAAATAATTACAATCGTGTTATTATTGACGAAGCTCATAAAATAATTAAACCACAAATATATGAAGAAATTGAGGAAGATAATGATGAAGACGAAGAAGAGGATAATATAAAATATACAACTATCATACGAGAACATATCGATAATAATACAAATAGTCTATTATTTTCAGCAACTTTAGATGAACCGCATAATGAAAATGATTTATTTTATAAAGTTAAAATTAGAGATTTAATTGATAATAATATTTTAACAGATTATCAAATTAAAATACCTATTTTTCAAGATAATGCTAATGATATTTCCATATGTCAATATATTATTAAAAATTATAACAATATGATAATTTACACGAGTTCGCAAAAAGAAGGTAAAATTATAACAGATATATTGAATAGTATTAGTAAGAATAGTTCTTACTATATTGACTGTAATACACCAAATAAACAACGTGAAAATATTTTGAAAGACTTTAAAAATGGTAATATTAAATATTTAGTAAATGTTCGTATATTAATTGAAGGATTTGATGCACCTATATGTAATGGAGTTATTTTATATAATATTTCAAGCAACGACAAAACAATTATTCAAATAATAGGGCGAGCTTTGCGTAAATATAAAAATAAGTTATATGCTTATGTTGTTCTTCCATTTATTAACAGTGAAGATAGTAAGGATTTAAAATTTATATTGCGTGTTTTGGCAAATAATGATCCAGAAATTCGTAAAAGATGTATTAATAAAAAAATGGGAGGATACATTGATATTGATATTATTTATGAAGAAAATAATGATATTGATGAAATTGAAAAACAAGAGACTTTAATGGAAAATAAGTTTGAATTAGTATTTGATAGTTTAGGAAACTGCATTAAAGGTAATACTGATATGTGGTTAAATCGTTTAGAAAAACTCAAAGAGTTTATTGATAATAATGGAAAAACACCATCGAGTAGTTTTAAAAATAGAGAAGAAAACACAGTAGTTTCATGGTTATCAATTATCAAGTCAAAAGAAAATTATGATTATGAACAACAAATTATAAAAATTAATAAATATTTATTAAAAGAAGAAGATGTGTGGATAAATAATTTAGAAAAATTAAAAAATTTTATTAATAATAATCAGAAAACACCATCTATATCTAAAAAAATAGAAGAAAAAATGCCAGCATTATGGCTATTAAATCAAAAAACACCATCTATATCTAAAAAAAAAGAAGAAAAAATGCTAGCATTCTGGCTATTAAATCAAAAAACAAATTATAATAAGAAAAAAAATATTATGAAAAATGAAAATATAAGAAAAATATGGGAAGACTTTATAGAAGAATATGAAAACTATTTATTAAAAGATGATGATGAATTGTTAAAAAAAAAAAATATTGAAGATGAATGGTTAAGCAATTTAAAAAAAATAAAAGATTTTATTAATATTAATGGAATTACACCTTCATATAATTCTAATAATAATTATGAAAAGACATTAGGATGTTGGTTAAATTATTATAAAATAAATTATAATAACAAACAATTCATTATGATGAGAGAAAATATTAGAAAAATATGGAAAGATTTCATTGAAGAATATTTATTAACTGATGAAGATAAATGGTTAGCAATTTTAGATAAATTAAAAGAGTTTATATTTATTAATCAAAAAACACCATCTAAATCTAATAAAAAAGAGAAAATATTAGCATTCTGGTTATTAAATCAAAAAACAAATTATATTAAGAAAGAAGAAATAATGAAAGAAGCAAATATTAGAAAAATATGGGAGGAGTTTATAGAAGAATATAAAAACTATTTATTAACTGATGAAGATAAATGGTTAGCAATTTTAGATAAATTAAAAGAGTTTATATTTATTAATCAAAAAACACCATCTAAATCTAATAAAAAAGAGAAAATATTAGCATTCTGGTTATTAAATCAAAAAACAAATTATATTAAGAAAGAAGAAATTATGAAAGAAGAAAATATTAGAAAAATATGGGAGGAGTTTATAGAAGAATATAAAAAATATCTATTAACTAATGAAGATAAATGGTTAGTCGATTTAGATAAATTAAAAGAGTTTATATTTAATAATGGAAAAACACCATCTAAATCTAATAAAAAAGAGAAAATATTAGCATTCTGGTTATTAAATCAAAAAACAAATTATATTAAGAAAGAAGAAATTATGAAAGAAGAAAATATTAGAAAAATATGGGAGGAGTTTATAGAAGAATATAAAAAATATCTATTAACTAATGAAGATAAATGGTTAGTCGATTTAGATAAATTAAAAGAGTTTATATTTAACAATGGAAAGCATCCGTCGTATAGTTCGAATAATAATGAAGAAAATATAATAGCATTATGGTTATTAAATCAAATAAAAAATTATAATAAGAAAGAAGAAATAATGAAAAAAGAAAATATTAGAAAAATATGGGAAGACTTTATCATAAAATATAAAAACCATTCATTACCATATAAAAATAATTGGGTTTTATATTTTAATAAATATTAAAAAATTGATAGGAGATATTAAATATAATATCATCTGTACGATATGAATAGCAATATTTATATTTTAGAATTGGAAAACGACAAATATTATATTGGTAAAACAAATGATGTTGGAGAGAGATATAAACAGCATTTAAACGGAACAGGAAATATTTGGACTAAAAACAATAAGCCTAAATCCATTATCAAAAGTTTTAATAATTGTTCTTTGTTTGACCTTGACGAATTTGTTAAAGAATATATGAAAATATATGGTATTAATAATGTAAGGGGTGGTTCATATAATCAAATTAAATTGAATGATGATACTATTGCGTTTTTAGAAGATGAATTAGAAATGTTTAGTTATTCATCTTCAAAAGAAGAAATTATACCCATCGATAGTTATGTTAATTATTTTGATAGAGCACCTATTGAAATTTTGGACAACGAAATATTGTTTTTGAGTAAATTAACTTTAATTATTAATAGTATTAATAATGAAATGAATGCACGAAACAAATTGTTATTAGTATTAATAATTTTAGATAATGATAAAAATATGTCTGATAATGTTTTAAAAAAATATTCAGCAAATATTGAAGAATATTATAATAAATATTGCAAACTTAAATATAAAAGAACTATTGACGAATATGATGATATTGCGATACTATATTATAAATGCTTATTTGAATATTATAAGAATGAAAAACTTCTTACTGAAAGTTTTAAAACTCAATTAAATATTATTAATATAGACAAAGTAAAAGATGTTATGTTCTTAAATATGGAATGTGAAAAGTATAATACAAAATTTTATAATATTAATACAGACTTAATTAAACTAAAGTTAAATGCACTTAATGCTTTAAAATAGATATCTTTCACAAATGATTATAATTTATGTATATTATATATTTTAATCATTTCTACAAATCTGGTTTCCTATGAAAAATGTTATATAACTAAACTTCTCTGTTCTTGTAGATAATTCTTTCTTTTTTAACATCAAATAATATAATATACCAAAAAATGTTATTATAAATGCTACTATCAATAACGAGAAACTTGCTAACCTTAATTTTTTAATTTCTTCTATATTTTTATCAGTTTCTATATTTTTTTCTAATATTTTTACTCTTATTGATAATATATACATAATAAAAAATATTAATAGTACTATAATGGTTGTGTATATATGAGTTTTTGTCGTACATACAAACCAAAAATATAATATAAAAGAATATATTACAGCTTTAATTAAATTCTCTTCATTATTAATATCAACACCTGTTAAAACAACTAAAAATGCTAAAGTTAAATAGCCAAAAAAATGCTTCACGTACATATTCTCTTGTAACATCTGTTTAAATTTACAACCGAGAAGATCACCTAAAAAATTACAAGCGATTATTAAATATATTGCAAAAAATGCTTCATATGGTATTCCAACTAATAAATTCATTTATATACAACTATGATATAATATAATATACAAAAAAATGATATATCCTAATTATAACAAAAAATAACAATATGACTACAAATATTTATATTTTAGAATTGGAGAATAATAAATATTATATTGGTAAATCAACTGATGTTGAAGTTAAATATAAATTTCATTTGAATGGAACAGCAACTTATTGGACAAATATCAATAAACCTATATCTATAATTAGGACTATTAATGATATTTCGCCATTTGAATTAGATAAATATGTTAAAGAATATATGGTTAAATATGGTATTGCTAATGTAAGAGGAGGTTCTTATTATCAACTTAATTTAAATGACGATATTATTAGAAAATTAGAGAATGAACTTAATACTTGTTACGATTTGTGTTATAAATGTTCTAAATCATATCATTTTGTAACTGAATGTAATTTTATACCATTAGATGATTATATTGATTATTTTAATAGATGTTCTATCAAAAAATTGGAAAAAATAGATATTGTATTTGAAAAAAATAATTGAAATTGTAGCTAATGTCGAAGAAGAGGTGATAACCCGTAATAAATTGCTATTAATATAGATAATAAAAAAAGGTATCAAAAACTACTTTAGACAAATATTCAAAAAATATAGAAGAATATTACAATACATATTGCAAAGATAAATCCAACTATAGTATTGACGATACTAATACCATTACTATAAAATATTATAATTGTTTATTTGAATATTACGATAATGAAAAAAATCTATACGAAATTTTTAATAATATCGCAAAACACGATGATATAAAAAAATCAAATATGGAATGTGAAAAATATAATACAACTATTTATAATGTAGATTTAGAATTATTAAAAAGAAAATTAAGCGAACTTAAAAAAATAAAATGATTGTTTCCATAATATCTTATATATTTTTTTATGTTAAATATAAAAAAATGACATATGTTTTTATAATTAACAGCAATAATATGACTACTAATATTTATATTTTAAAATTAGAGAATTATAAATATTATGTTGGTAAAACAAATAATGTTGGTGATATGTATAAAAATCATTCAAAAGGAATTGTTCGTATATGGACTAAAATAAATAAACCAATATCTATTATTAGAACAATAAATAATACATCACCATTTGACGAAGATAAATATGTTAAAGAATATATGATTAAATATGGTATTGAAAATGTTAGAGGAGGTTCATATAATCAAATTAAATTAAATGAAGAAAATATTAGGTTTTTAGAGAAGAAACTTAATATAAGCTATGATGATAAGAATTATCAATGTAATATTATATCAATTGATAATTATATTAATTATTTTAAGGAATGTTCTATTGACTTTTTAAACAAAGAGATAATATATTTATATGAATTATATGGAAATATTGCAATATTAAATGATTCATTGAGTGGTAGAAAAGAATTATTAATAGAATTGGATGAAATAACCGATGATAATATAAAAGAACATTCGGCGAGTATTGAAAAATATCATAATAAATATTGTATAGATAAAAGTAATTTTCGTAATAGCATAGATGACATAACTATAAAATATTACGAATGTTTATTTGAATATAACGATACTGTTATTCGTATTACAACAATTTTAAATAATAAAAATATTCGTATCATTGGCAAAGAAAAAGATAAAAACGCTGAACATATGGAATGTGAAAAATATAATACAAAAGTCGATAATATAGATTTAGATTTATTAAAATGCAAATTAAAAGAAATTATGAAATTAAAACAATTATTAATTAACAAATAAATATAAAAAATGATAAGCATTATGTTATATTTATATAATAACATAATACAATGTATAATAATTTAATAAAATTACAATCTAACGATGAAACATCTAATTGTGGAAAACGTTGGAATAATGAAGATGATTTAAAATTAATAAAATATATGGAAGAAAATAAATCTTATGACGATATAGCAATTGAGTTTAAAAGGACAATCGGTAGCATTAAATCGCGAGTATTAGATAAAATTATATTTCCAGAATATAATGATGATAATTGTCAAGAATTAGCTAAAAAATATCGCTATGACGATGTAGAATATTTTAAAAAATGTCTAGAAAATAAAAAAAGGATATGTGAGGAAAAACTTAAACCAAAAGTAAAAAAAGAAGATATATTAGAAAAAATTATGTATAGATTAGAGATTATTGAAAAAAGATTAGAATTGTTAGAAGATGAAAAGAATAAAAATCATCTTAAAGAGTAATGATAATAATAATATATAAATGATTAATATAACAATTTATACGAAGTCTTTCATAAATTCATCCATATTTTTTGTTCCCATTGAAGAATTACAATTTTGACAAATTGGTTTTAAATTTGAAACAATCAATTCGCCACCATTTATCTCGGCTATAATATGACCACAGTTAAATGACAATTGTGTAATATCTGTTGTTTTACAACAAATACACTTTGCTTTACCATAATCTTCGCCAATATGTATATTCCAGACAAGTCTTTTAATAGTTGATGAAATGGTTTTTTTCTTTTTCTTATTAGTAATTGTATTAATTTTATATTCGTCTTCTTTAATTATTTCTAATAATTTATAAATAAGTAAATTCTTTTTAGGAATAAGATTTTGTTTTTCAGAATATGAATTATAAATATTAAGTATAATAGGTTTAATATGTATGTTAAAATAGTTTTGTTTTTCTATAGTTGTATTAAAATATTTCTTTTCTACAAAGTTATTAAATAAATCTTTATCCGTATTTGTTTCATTAACATGATTCATAATAATCTCAATTATATTAATACTTTTATCATCTTTATCGTGGAACATTATATTTTGCCTTAAAACCAACTTATCATATTTTTTGAATAAAAAGTTATTAATTTTTTGTAATTCAGTCATTTTTATGGGAAATAATATATAAATATTTATCATTTTTTGTTAATATTATATAAACCTAATTTTTATTAATAATAAGAATGATGCCTGGAAAATGGCATAACATTATGGAAAAAAGGTTTCCTATAGAAATGCGAGAGGTTAAGTTTTTTTGTTCGTCTATAGATAATAATACTTGCCGACGTGCTGATATTCTTTTAAGCATCAAAAGAACTTGTGAAATACAACATTCATATATTTCTGAAAAAGATATAATAGATAGATTTAATGATTGGAATAAGTTTGGTAAAGAAATAATATGGTTAATTGATGGCAATGAAGGTATTGTATTAAATAAATTATCAACCGGTAATTATTTAATAATTTTCAAAGATATATGGAAATATAAATCTTTTATAAAAACATATGACTTTATTTTACTTGAAATTGGTGAAAAAGTTTTTAAGATAGAACTTAATAAAATAAAAAGTGGTATGTTAGAATTAAAAGAACATAGGTCTTTAACTGATACGATTGAATATTTAAAAACAAAACCAGAAAATATATGGGAATATTGGACTGATGAAAATATTGTTAAGTCTATATTAGGCGTATATCAACAAGGGGCGGGAAATGGAAAAACTTATGGAATATGGAAGTCTATTGTTGAAAATATTGATAAAAAAACATACATAATTCTAACAAAACAACATTCTGCAAAAGTTGTAATTTATGAAGAATTAAAAGACCAAAAAAAGCGTTTTAAAAACGGAGAAGATGTATTTCATATTGAAAATATAGAAGACGATATAGAAGAAAATACAGAAAAGCATTACGTTATTAAATATACACATAAAATATCTAAACGAGAATGTATAGTTATTATTGGAACAATTGATTCATTTTGTTTTAACTTATGTACTTCAAATGTGGAAGGTGCTGATTATTTTAAAGGTATTATAGATAATATAAAAAATAATGGTGCTACGAAAGTTAAAGATGGTTTTATGAAATATGGTGGGCAATATATACAATTAAGCAAAGAATGTGAAATATGGATTGACGAGGTTCAAGATTTGCCTATAAATTATTTACATGCTATGTGCAAATTAATACACGATACTGGATGTTATATAAATGTTGTAGGTGATAAACTTCAATCTCTTGAATATACTGAAAACTTTTTAACAAGTATTATAGATGATGGATTGCCAAATATAACAATAGATATTAGAAAACCTATAAATGTAAATCGTCGTATAAAGGTAGCAAATATGAGTGAAAAAATTAATGAAATTATTAATTTTGTCAAATATAAATTACCTATTATAGAATGTGGCGAAACATTTGATAAAGCAAATAATACAGAACCTATAAAAATAATAAAAGATTTGGAAACTGTTTATGCTGATGATAAAAATTTTTATAAAATTACAAGCTATTGTAATAAAATTATGAAATTATATAAAAATGAGGTAGAAGTTAATAATTATTTTCCGAATGACTTCTTAATAATATTTCCAATAATGAAGTCAAATGTTATTGCGACAGAATTAGAAAGTAAAATACAAGAATATTGGATAAATAAATATAATGATAATTATAAACAATATGTTTATTTACATAAACATACTCAAGGGACTGTTATTAACACTACAGAGTCTATTAATGCTACACGAATTATGTCCATTAGATCATCCAAAGGAGATGGTCGTAAGGTAGTATTTATTTTAAAGGTAACTGAAGCTTCATTAAAATTAATAAGTAGTAATGACACTGGGTTAGTATTTGAATCATATTTGCACGTAGCATTAACTAGAGCAAAAGTACAAATATATTTTGAATTATCTAAAAATAAAGATGATATTTATAAAAGATTTTGTAAAGTGGGTTATGTAGATTATTTGCCTAATATTAGCAAAATAATAAGTTTAGACAAATTAAATGAATTAATCGATAAAGAAAGAATAATAGAACTTTTTGTTAAAAATAATGTAGGGTTTGATAATGTAATAAAAACAAAGTTAAAGAAAAAACGAACAGAAACTATAGAATGGGGATATCATTGTATAAAATATCAAACCTTTTTATATAATGTTATTTTGGATATCGTAAAAAACAAGAATGAAAACTTTACAAAGTGTGATTCGCAATTGTTTGTAAAATTAAGTATAATATCAAGGAAAAAAATAACAGATTATAATGTATATGACTTTTGGAACCATTTAGAAAAATACGAATATGATGATTTGCCTGATATACCATTGTGTATATTATCAACTAAACCAGAATATATTAAATACTATGATATAGTTAAAAAAGCTACTATAAAAGTTCAATATAATATAATAAATAATACTTTAACCCACTTAACTGTATATGAATCAATAATATTAACATATTTGATAGAAATATTTACACGTAAAAGATATTCTTGTATATCCCCAATGGATATTCTAAATATAACAGATTTTTTTCATAAGAATAGCAATAAAGAACAAGAATTTTTAAATAATATATCAAATATCAAAAATATTATTAACAAAAGTTCTATTAAAAAATATACAAATATAAATTGGAATATATTTAAACATATCAGGTTACATAGTAAAAAAGAGTATTTTAAGATAAATAAATCTCAATTTCCGATTATTGGTTATAATAAAACAGATATTGTTCATATCATATTAAAGACTAATATATCACAATTGAATTTTTGGGATATTATGATAGAAATATTATTAGAAAGGTTTCTAATTTTCAATCCATGTTCGGAAGATGATAATATTAGATATATAGATAAACATATAAATACATATTGTTTTATATTGGATGATAATTGTTATCTAAAAATAAAATGGGGCTGGGACAAATCTTTGAACAATGATTTAAAACGCGAAATATACAAAGCATTAGAAAAATATTATATGGATAATCATATATACATATATTATTTTTTCAATTATATTAAAGATAATAGCAATAATGTATGGCAAAAAAAGCCCGAAAAGGTTATGGATATTATATTGGAAAAAATAGAAGAATATAAGAACATTCCTGAATATATTATAGACTTTTTAAAAACAATAAGAGATAATATTTTAGAAGATGATGAATATGATTATGAAATTCTCAATAGTTTTGAAATGTTTGATAAAAAAATAAACAAGAAGTTGCAATCTTATCTAAAACAATATTTGGACATTTGACATATATATTTTTATTTTTCTTCCAATAATATATCATCAATCCATCCAATTTTTTTATATTCTAGCCAACATTTTTTATATAAAAAATAATCTTTGAAAAAAAAACAGCCATAATCCCCTTTTTTATTAGTCATTAGAAAGTATCTTGATGTCATTTATTTATATAAACTTTTTTTATTTTTATATATTATAAAATGACATATAATAATACATTTATAGATAATTTTAAAAGTTATGATAAATTATCAAATAAGTTCAATGAATATCATAGCAATGATATAAATATTTTTATACATCTTATTACAACTCCGTTATTAATATTTGAAACAGCATATTTTATTAATAAAATAACAAAAATGGTATTAATTACAAAGATTATGGGGTTTATTTACTGTATTTCATTAACATATTATGATTTACCTTATAATGTTAATTGTATAACATCATATATCCTTGCTAATTTAATAATTATTTCACAATATATTAAAATAAAACATTTACATAATTTAATTATAATTGTTTCAGCATACTTGATACAATATTTATCACATTTTATGACAGGTGAGCAAACATATTTAAATAGTTATATTAATATTTCAGGATATGCTAGCATGTTCATTGAACATACATATTATATTTTGCCTCTTGTTATTACAAGTTCTTTAAAATCAAGTATTATATATGAGAAAGAGTTTTTTATTAAACTTATAAGTATTATACCACTTTTATATGTATATATAACAGATTATATTGTCAATAAAGGTTATATCGAATATCCTTGGCAATTAAAAAAATATAAATTGCTAAAGTCAAAAGATTATAGTAATTTATATTATATTACAGGATTATCTATAATAAGTTATTACACAAATTATAAAGTTTTCTTAATTGGCACATCATTTATTCATTATATTCGCTATATATTAACATATTATTACCGAGACAATGCTGATTATATGAAGTTTAAAAATGACGTAATTATGTATAAAATAATATCAATGACACAATTATACTATTTTTATATATCATCATTGCAAAATATAAAAGATAATTTTTTTGGCATATCTTTAATAATTACAGGAAATATTTTATGCGTATATTCGTCATATTTATTAGGAGTGGATGGTTGTTATTTTGGTATTGAATTAGGACATATTAATAAACATAAAAAACACATTAAAAAGTTTCCTTATGGTTATATACAACACCCAATGATATTGTCACAATGTTTGGTATTTTATGGTATTAATAGAAATATTAATTTTTATAATAATTATCCATATTTAATATACGCACATACCGTATTGTATATTATACATATGATTCAAGAACATTTAGATATACATAGAAACACAACAATTCCAGAATAAATATATTTAATTGATATATTTATCTGCTTTAATAGGTGTTTTACATACATTATCACCACAGTGATCTCTGTTTTGATATACAGAGTTAATATTTGTCATTTTATCATTGCAATTTTTTACTCTCCATCTACCAAGCATAGGTGGGTCATGATAAGTTTTAATTTTTTTAATAATGTGTCTCATAAACACTTTAGTATAGTTGATTATGAATTTCATCTTATTTTAGTTATATAGGATAAAAAATATTATATATTTTAATATCAATTTTTATTTATGTATTCATTCATATTAAACACCATTCATAACATCTATTTTGCAAAACATTAAGAATATATTTTGAGTACATAATTAATTAATTCTATAACTTTTAAACTTTTCTATAAAATCACATAATTAATTAATTATGTACTCATTTTGATTGATACCATTCATAACATCTATTTTGCAAAACATTAAGAATATATTTTGAGTACATAATAAATTAATTATGTACTCATTTTGATTGATACCATTCATAACATCTATTTTGCAAAATCTATAATGATTATAAACACATATAAACAATTAATAACTATTAATTAAATGTGTAAAGATATATCAATTAATGTTAAAAAAAATGAGAAT
>Ga0222649_1000489_pt1 | contig 13059 bp, 12 predicted proteins | sample AntAcemetagen337_FD_179865 | JGI IMG/M metagenome (GOLD analysis project Ga0222649, IMG submission 179865) | Saline water microbial communities from Ace Lake, Antarctica - #337 | ecosystem: Environmental > Aquatic > Non-marine Saline and Alkaline > Saline | place: Antarctica: Ace Lake... | reverse complement strand
CGAGCACATTAAACAGCACCGGATCGAGTGTCAGCACCGGATCGAGTGTCAGCACCGGATCGAGTGTCAGCACCGGATCGAGTGTCATTCCGTCAGTGTCGCAGATCGTGTCGCCGATCGCCCGATCGCGCATTAAAAGTTAAAAGTCAGTCCAACCGCAAAAAAGCCTCTACCGGGAATGGTTAGAGGCTTTTTTGTCGCTATTCGGTGTCGGTTGGCTCTTCAGTGTCGACATAGGTAAGGTCGGGCGCGATCGTACCTGCAAGAATGCCCTCTCTGAGAGATTGAGGCGTGGTACCCATCCGGTCTGCGAGTAGGGCTAACATCTCTACTCGCTTGCCCTCACGCTCCCCTAGTTTAGAGCATAGAAGCGATCCGGCTTCTTCCGGTAGCGATCGCCCTTTAAGCCACGCTTCGATCGCCAGCATATACAGATAGTATGGCGGTAGGTTCACATAATACCGCCCGTGCTTGTTTGGGGCGATCGGGATTACTTTGGTCATTTTGGCTCCTAAATTGATCGGTATCTGTGCGGACATCCATACTATACCACCGTATATCAAGACTAATCGTTAATCTTGAATCAAAGTTGCATCACGCTAGAATCAGGCTTGTAGCTAATTTGAATTATTTTTGCTTTACCCCTTGACAGTTCCCTGAGTAGTATGGCATAGTAGTAGACATAGAGCGAAACGGCGACGGGCTAAGATTAGTCACATCAAACGAGGGCTTTATGATACACGCAATACAGAGTTAGACAGAAAAAATGAGGGTAGCAGTTATGGAAACGGGGGAAGTAGTTCCCCAAAGAAGCGCAAGACCGCAAAACTGGACGCGCCGATCGCTCCAAAGACATTTAAAAGTATCGGTTGAGACTATTTACAAATGGGAGTTTGAGATTCACTCGAATTTGTTAAAACTTCCGAATAGTTTCAAGATTTGGCAATTTCTTGTAATGCAATCAGAGGGAGAAAGAAAGAAACATCCGCCACTAGATGATTATCAGGTTTATTGCTTGATTCTCATTTCTGAGTTAAGGAAAGAAGCTCATTTAAGCGATACGATCGCCCAAACTGTAAAGGGGAATGAGTTTAAATTTTACAAGTTGCATGAAGCGTACAGTAAACATCACAAACACCAAAAGGAAAATAATGGCTAAGCAAATGTCCTTACAACAATACAACACGCTTAAAGCGGGTTATGCAGAAAAGTTGGGTTTTGACCTTGACAATATGACAGCGGATCAAGAGCACGAATTGGTCGAACTAATGGCGGCGGATGGTTTGTCACTGCCAGCCACGAAAGCGCTACCCGCTAGTGAATCAGTGCCTACAGTGCATATATTGCATACTGAGCAAAAAGGCGAGATTAACGGCACTATTTCCAACAATGGGAGTGGGGATATTTCCCAAGTTAACGGAAGTAAGTCAGCATCCAAATCCTCTAACACCAAAAGAGGCAGAAGGGGCGCGGCTAGCACTGCCAGTCGCGATTCGGATATTCACAGAATGCTAACAACGACGGCGCAAGAATGGGATCAGCTGGGTAATCTAGCGGCGGATGTTGCAGCGGTATCTTACAGCAACGCTTTTGATAGCAAGTTGACCGAGTTTATCGTTGAAGCTTTGCCAGGGAGTCAATACACGGGAATGAGTGCAGCCGATTTTTTGTCCAAAGATTCGTAAGTAGCGATCGGGTGCAATTAGAGCAACTTAGGGCGCGCATAAGCGCCCTAGAAAGTCAAATAACAACAGATAGGGAGCGATCGACTATGCAATGGCTTAAGCGCACGATTAATAGGTTTATCCGACATCTACCGCCCGACAATCTGAGCAACATGGCATCATCAGTTAGTTTTTTTGAAGTAATGGGATATATGTAACATGGTCAAGGCAAAATCGACTGGCAAAGCCTCCAAAATACCGGGTTTAGAGGCTGACGATAGTTATGCGACCGGGTTAACTCTTAAAGTTCCCGTTACTAATGCTCAATATGCCGAGGTAGGCAATCTAACACCCGCAAAAGTTCGTGCTTTAAACATCAAGAAAGATAATGCAATATTGCAGTTAGAGTGGGCTAAAGAATGGTTTGAGGCAGTTAAACAATTAGAGGGGGCACGAAAGGCGATCGAGGAAATTCGATCCAATATCGAAAAATTGCATTTTAAGACCGAGAAAGAAGTTGATGAGTACGTGCTAGCAGCGTTGCTAGCAAAAGAAGGATATGATCAACACTTTCGAGAATGGACAGCGCGCCGGGCTCAGGAAACTGGATTAATTAGCAGTGTAACGGATGATGAGATCCGCGCGGTTAGTGCTGAATTTTCTGACAGAGTTCGAGTTTGGAAGGCGAAAACTGATCAACGGATTGCGGACAGTAGCGAAAAGGCAGAAGCAACGATCTCGCAATTTGGAAGGAAAAAAGACAACGGACAAGCGCAAAGGGATGCAGAGGCTAGAGCCCGCTTAAAAGCATTCATAAGTGGAAAGCCGATGTCAGTGGTTAACGCGATCGGGGCGGGATCAGGGATGGGTGAAAACGACGACAACAAAAATCAATCGGGATTACTTGACAAATTATTTACTTTCGGGAATTAAGGGGATTAACTGATGTTTGGTATAGAACAATATCACGGCGATCGCGACGCAAGAAACGATCCGATAGAATCTCAGGCGATAGAAGATTATGAGCAATTACAAAGTGGGGTATTCTATTCCCAACAGAATCGCAAAGCAGAAGAAGCAGTTAGGGGAACTAAGTTAAGTTTGTACGATCGCATGGACTCACAATGGATTGTATTAGTAGAGATCGGCTTTACTATTTCTACTTTGTTGGGGACGGGGACGGCTATTTGCTTAATGCGGGTATTCGGGGCGGGGATGTTAGCTACGGGCGTAACGTTAAGTACGGTAATCAGTGCATTAGGTCTTATGGTGTGTTGCTGGAAAGATTTAACAAGATCAGAATACAAATTAAGAGTATTTGTGACCTTGATAGCAATAGGCGCGGGTTTGACAGTTTCTATGTCAGACGCTGGGTATGATTGGGCCCTGCATAACTGGCGGATTTTATCAACTACTTCGATAGTCTTCACGACCTCTGTTGTAGTTGTCTGGGGCTTGATAATTGCCTCAAATATGTCTATGTCAAACAAGAATAATTAATCCCAACACTGGGAATCAGCAAAACTTTAGGAGATATCATGAGTAGGAATCAAAAAGCTACAGTAATGACAAGCGGGTTTTATGGTTTGGCTTTAATACTAGGCTTGTGGGGTGCAATGATACAGCCCGAGACTCGGATCACGGGTTCGGTTAACGGGCGGGCGATCGATATTCCCGTCTGGCAACAGAAAGAACCTGAGTATCAAAAAATCAAAGATGCAAAAGTAAGTCAAGGCTGGGGCGGGTTGCGGTTATTAGTCTGGGGTTTAGGTGCAGTAGCGGGTATAACGGGGGTCACATTGTCGGCAGAGAGGCGATCGGAACTAGAAAGAGAAAGAGTCGAATATGAACGCAATTGTAGAGAGGCAGATGCTCAAGCAGACATTCAAGCCAGCTACAATTTGAGTTTGCAGCGGGCTAAACTTCAAAAGAAAGGGGAGGCTCAGATGGCTTTATATGAGGATAGCTTGGTAGAAGAGGTAGACGATATTCGCGCTGCTAACGGCTGGTTCGCGCCCGAACCCGAGCCCAAAGCATCGATAAGCTCCTCCATCGCCCCAGCAGCGCCTATACAGCCAAATACTGCCTTTGCAGGTATGAAAACACCCGAACAATATCAAGCTGAAATAGAGATTGCTGCTGAGGGTGCAAAGTCAAGACTTAAAGAAGACGGAATTACCGGGGCTGAGGTTCCCGACGATCGCAAAAAGTTTTATCAAGACAATGGCGATAAAATTATGCGATCGCTCGCAGCGCTGCGGATGTCTATTCTGTCAGCAGCCCCTACAGGTGGCGGAAAAACTCACACTTTGTACCGATGGTTAGGCGATTTGCAAACACTGTATCCGCAATCTCAGGTCTATGTAATTGCCCACAAAAGAGATTCTTTCTTAGGTTTACTAGAGCAAGGCAGAGTCACGATTTTTGACGATCTCAATCCCGAACCCTCAATGGCTTATCTTGATAAAATTTATGCTGAGATGAAGGTAAGACTGAGCACTCCTGAAGGCGATCGTAAAAAGTTTGAAAAATTGCCTATTCGCTTAATTCTTGACGACTGGTTCGCAAGTTTTGGAGTTCTAAAACTCTACCCGGCGCTATGGAATATCGTCAAGACAAAAATAGGGGCAATTATCACTAAAGGACGCGAGGCTAACGTTTGCTTTTACATAGCTACACAGAGTTTTAATTTAGAGGCTTTGGGCATTCAAGACAGCAATATTCGAGGCAACCTAGCCATAAGCTGTCAGGGCTTAGTAACTGAGCAAATAGACGTGAACGGCGACCTAGTTGAGCAAGGTAATTATGAGAGTTTGCAGCTACTTATTAACAATAGTTATATAGTGGCATCGAAGGTTGATCGCGATCGGCTGAATACTGAACTTGAGGAATTGGTTAAACTCTCAAGACTCCACCAATTGCCTGCTATATTTTCTGCTGTTGGCAAACCTGTCCTGGCACTCGCTCCCTACTATCAGAAGCCTACAAATACGCGAGTTGCTAATAGTAACTCAGAGGAATCTAAAGACGACAACCCGCCAGAATATACAGGCGATGATGTGGCTAAATTTAGAGAGAAATTACTAGAATTACCTCCGATGGATTCCTCCGAAAATATACCCGAAAACGGCTGGGATGGCGAGGATGCGTGTAATACCGCAAGTAATGCGGCGAGTAATTCAGAAAGTAATGCAGAAAGTAATTCAGAAATTTGGGAGTTAGAAAACTGGTATAAATGGCTCCCAACTAAAGCCGAAGTTGTGTTGATGATGGAGGAACTGGATACGAGATTTTATAACTTTACATACTTAGTAAAGAACAAATTAAAGAAAACAGAGGCTCTTTATGGACGCAAAACTAAGGGCGCGATCGTTCGATTGTTACTTGATTTAGATCGTACAGACTTGATCGAAAAGTTTCAAATAGACCCCGACCAATTCCCGTTTATAGACTAAACAAACCCGGACGGATTTTAATTAAAAACCGTCCGGTTTGCACCCCGATCGCGAGTATAATGTACTATATCGACACTCGCGATCGCCCTCTAAAACCTTTACCCATTACCAAAATGGCAACCAGAAAAACACAAAAAAAACCATCAGAACCGGGGCCTCTAGAGAAGGCTTTGAAAGCACAGGCGAACACCGATCGCGCTGCCAAACGTGCCACAGAAAAGAAAACCGAACCGCTCACACTCAATACAAAAGAAACGTTAGAACCTTTTTATACTCAACAATTAAGGCATAAATACGGTACTTGCTGGCAGTGCGGCGATCGCAGAAATCATGCAGGCGGACTACCCGGCGGATCGGATGCCTATTGGTGCGATCGCTGCAAAGACTGGCTACCCGTTAGAGAATCCCGATCCGATCCGGCAAAAGTATCTATTCAGATCGGAAAGTCGCGGGTCTCGACAAAGAAAGAGACACATCCAGACACATAGCCTACAGCGTGTATTTTGCGTGGCAAGACACTGAGGGAGACACATATAGACACAGGGTCTCAAACTTGCTGAGGACAAGCTTCTTAGGCTATAATAGGGTAATCCTGATGATGAGCTAAGCTTGCGTATTGACACCGGGTAGACACTAGACAATGTGTCTACCCGTTTTTTTCCCATTGTTGGGAATCTTCCGGGTTTTGTACTATAGTATGGTAGATGTGTTTAAGTCGTACAGGTTTCCCAAAAAATGCAAACAAAGTATGTGAAAAGTTTTCTCAGTTGGCAAGGTGGCAAAATCAAATTGTTGCCCAAATTGCTGCCACTATTCCCAGAAAAGATTAATGCTTATTATGAGCCTTTTTTAGGTGGCGGGGCGGTCGCCCTGAATATCTCTGCACGGTGTCAGGATCTGATTCTTAGTGATAAAAATGAATGCTTGATTAATGCTTGGCAGTGTGTGAGGGAAGATCCCCGCGGTATGCAACAATTATTGATATGGCACAAAGCGCAACACGATCGAGGGCATTACCGAAAAAAGGATTTTTATTCGGGTCATTACTACAGTATGCGAAATGACTACAATGCAGAAAGAGGTACGGGCCCGATCGCGGCCGCGCGGTTTATCTATTTAATCAAGGCTTGTTTCAATGGTACATGGCGATCGAACCGCAAAGGCAAAATAAATACGCCGTTAGGTACTCGATTTTATTTGCCTGAGCTAGACGGTCACGCCGCAAAACTCGCAAGCGCTGCTATTATTGCGACTGACTACACTATAATTAAGGGTGCGGGGCGTGGCGATGTTGTTTATCTCGATCCGCCTTATTATGCCGATCGGGAAATTGCCAGCGATTACGGGGTTGGCGGGTTTTGTGAGAACGATCGAGTAGCTATGGTTGCACTCGCAGCTAAAATTGGCAAGCGCGGGGCGATCGTTATAGGTTCCGACCTTGACACACCGATTACCCGCGAACTGTACGGCGGGGCGGGTTTTGTTTATGATACCTTCCCCTATACTTACTGTGTGGGAGGAACCGATAAGAGCCGATTCATAAGCTCAGAGTTAATATACCACAACATCCCATACTAATATATTATATCGCGTTAAATTTGCGGATTAAAGATTTAACTGTGGTATGGTATACTAAGAACAGCAAACAACGATTCCCAGTAATGGGAATCTACAAACTAAGGATTAAAAAACATGGCACGTCAAAGCAAGAAAGTCAAAACCCAAACAGCATCTATCGCTGTGTTAGAGAATGAGCCTGTAAACCAGCCAGAGGATGTTGAGGTTAAAGCCGAATCGCTGGAAATTTTCAGCACCGGGGACTATACTTTTGAGTATAATTTGCTGCCGTCTGGCACTTGCTACCCAGTTTTAAAAGTCAAGGGCGATATTTTCTTTAGCGGTTGGGAGTGTAAGGATCTGGCATCTGCTGAGGCTTTACTTATCAGCCTGTACTACCAAATCACAGGAGTTCTAAAGGGATCGATGGCTAGTATACGACCAAGCCTATTAGCTAAGCACCCGCTATCTGATTTGATTTACACTGCTAATAATACTAGCACTCTCTTAGAATCTTTTGAAGCTCAGGGCAACAGGACAGATTTATTCCGAGTTGTAGTTAACCCGCACGGTTGGGCGCTTTCTGGTAACACCCGATTAGAGACGCTTAAAAATATTGAGAAAGCGACCGGGATACCGCAGCAAGTACACGCGGTAGTTACTGATGGAAATAACGACATCGAAGTTATTCTCGGAGGAAATACGCAACGCGAAAAAACCGGACAAGATAAATTTAATGAAGCGATCGTCCGATCGGGCGCTAACGAATCCGATAAGCGTTATTGGACGATCGTCCGGGAAACCTATATCCGTGAAGGATTCGGAGGCGGTGGCACTTTTGACGCGATGGCTGCGGTTAAAAAATTTGTTGACAAAAATCCGGGTTCGCCTTTTGCCGATAATTTAAGCGAAATTGCTAAAAGCAATGAAACTATTGCCTACGATTTAATGAAATTGCAGCAAGCAACACAGGATAAAGATGGTGACACATTAGCACCACAACAGGCAATAACAGAGTTAGGTAAAAAACTCTCTAAAATGGCACGGATTAAGAATGCGGAACCCGTGAATTTAGAGCAAGTATATGAGGGCATCCACCTTGACACTGCGGAAATCCGCCGTTACTATACGGGTGAAACCTTAACCGAGATTTCACGGGTATTGATGGAATCGACAGAGGCAATTCGGGCGCAATTAATCGCAGCCAAAAAAGACGGCGACAAACAAAAATTAAGTGTGCTTAAAGCGCAATTAGAGAACCCTCAAACTGAGGATGTCGAAAATAATGAAGACGGCGCCAGCCCAGACTGGAATAGTTTAAATGACTTAGAGTCGGAAACTGAGGACGCAGTAACCGCCGTGACTGTACCAGATCCTGACTATTCCCAGAAGGAATACAATAAAGAAATGAGAAAGGCTGGCTACAGTGAGGATAATTGCTGGCTGCTAAACCAAAAAACGGCAGAAAGTTTATTACGGGCGATCGGTGGCGTGGCGGACGTTGATCCCTTTGCTGAGAGAGGGCAAAACTTGAAAGCAGACCGGTACATTCTGGCAACAGAGAGACCGTTAGAATTGAAAGAATGGGGCGGCGGGGCTCATGACGGTGGGGAAGGGTTAAGGGTTGCGACTTCATTACCAGTGGTAGAGGGTTTAGTTTCTAGCGCTACCGAGATATTTAAGCGGATCGAGTCAATGGAGATCCGCGAGGCTGCTTTTGTAGTGGAAGCTAACGCTATTTTCTACCCGCGTCTGGCAACCTATTTCAAAGCGATCCCGATGGCATGGGTTGTAGTTAGTCGCGAGAATGCTTTAGAAGCTACTGAGGGATTCGGTTTTGAGCCGTCAGCCTATCTGAAAAGTAACGCCCGTTTTAAAAATGTCACAGCCGATAACTGGAATGAAGCGAAGCGCGCTTATCTCATTGTTTATTTTGGAGAGAATTACGATCGATTTGAAACCAGTTGTGGTAAGTATGGCGTAATCTGCTACAACAAAAAAGCAGCGCTTGCTAAGTCGATCGCCCTCGACTGGGAGGAAACCTCGCAAGGTGATCTAACCGCCAACCATGAGGGGAGCTTGTATGAGATCCAAAAAATTGGGGATACTTATTTCCTGAGTGTTGATGCCAAACGTCAGCCGGACGGGTTTAAAAAATTGGAACACGCGCAAGGGGCAGCGATTCTGGATTCTTTAGGTCTCTAATTAATTCCCAACAATGAGAACCGGGCGGGCGATCGCTCGGTTTTCTTGTACCCGATCGCCCGAAAGATTAATCTTTCTAAATTCCCGGACAACCGCAGAATCTATGGTATACTATATTAAGCCACAATAGCAGTAGGACATAATGGCAATCAAAACAGAAACAGGCGTTATTCATAGCAAGGCTTTAGCTAAGCAGGTAATCAGTTGGGGTAAAAAGGGGATCGATGTTTCAAACTGCCGGAATGCTGAGGAAATGTTAGCAGAATCTGGCTTAAACTGGCACGTCGCTTTACAGGAAATCAGGACGGCTGACGGCACTCCTACACCCTGGAAACAATCGGTTAAAATCGATCCTGATGGTACTCAGACACCGCTCTCGATCGTGCCTGAGAAAAATTGGGAGCCGCTCTCAAATCACACTTTTTTAAACCGGGCGATTAAGGTTGCAGAAAGCTTTGGAGGAAGTGTCTCGCGAGTTGGTTGGTTGAGAAAAGATACCGCCGCGGTAAATCAGCAGAGTTTTCTCTGGGCAACTATATCGCCCGGTGAACTTGCGATCGAGTTGGGGCTTGACAAATACGAGGGTATCACTCCCAATATTCTCTTAAGCTCAGGGACTAGCTACGGGTGCGGGTATTCTTGCAAGATGCTATTAGTCCGCAATTGTTGCCAAAATGGTATGATCGATCTACAATCGACTAGCCTAAAAAGCACGCATCAGACTAATGCAGCTTTTGAAAATTTCACTTTTGAGCAAGTGCGCGACTCTATCAATTTGTACAAAATAGAGCGCGATTTATTACTCAATACTCAGATAGCAGCCGATCGCGTTTACACTATGTTTATACATAGCTTTGGGCATGAAGCTAAACTCAATCAACCGATCGAGCATCAGCCACGCAAGGTACAACTGCTTTGGGATATCTACAATGGAGAAGCCGATCGTACTTTTGAAGATGTCGGGATCGATTTAGGGCAAGCTCGGATCAGAGGTACTTTTTACGGCGTGTTACAGGCAGTGATTGCCTATAACAATCATTTTGGAGCATCTAGCGGCGATAATAAAATGATGGAAATTATGAATGCCGAACGCGCCAAGGAAATAGACAAAATTCGCGCTAGCCTGTCAGCAGCGGCCGCTAAGCGCGTTAAAGAAACCGTATCTGTCGGTGTCCGTGCCTGGTAAATAATCCCCTATTTCCCAACACTGGGATTAACCGTCGCCACTCAAAAGCGGCGGTTTTTTGTGGCGGGCGATCGGGCGATCGGGCGATCGGGCTGTCACACAATGGGGGTAAAAGTCATAGGACATACGATATATTTTATAATATATAGCGTTCTGTGACAAGCTCAAACCTATACGCTGTAATGATTTTACCCCAATATCAAAACAGGTCGGGCGATCGGGCGATCGCCCCTAAAAGATTTCTAAAACTTTCCTGATATTCTGTTTGAGTTCTGCTATGATATAGAAAGCACCGCAAAGCGCAAACTTCCGGTGCATGAGTCAACCTAACCAGAGGCTAACTGATGACTATTCTAACAGTTTTCAAGACAGAATTTACGATCGGCTCGGTATTGGTTGACTGTTACACGGCTAACGAGCTTGACCCCGCGACAGGCAAGTTTATTAATTATCTCTCAGGTGCGGGGCTGGCAGAAAGTATCGGATTGAACCGTTCCACAACGTTGCAAAATCGGCTGTCTGAAGACCTCAAAGCTATGCTGGGAGCGGGTTTCACAACGTTGCAAGGCTCCTACAAAATGGAGTCAGGCGGTAAGTCAAAGCTCAACCTGTGGGATACCACAAGCGCAGCCATCTACTACCGATACCATGACAAACAGAACAATATTCTTGCAGGCGCGATCGTCACGGCATTAATTGCCACAACTTTAGATATCATTATTGACGATCGGTTTGGTCGGATTTATGAACAGGGCGCGGCAGAGGCTAAGACTAATGCCCGACTAGCCGGGAAAATTACCCGTCGCACTTTGACCGATTCAGTTAAAGAATATTTGGGCAAACAAAATGAAGTCTCGGAGAATTACCGGAAATTCATTTACTCGAATTGCTCAGACAAAATCAACCGATCGCTATTCGGGAAAACCGCAGCGCAATTATGCGAGTTGAGGAAGTGCGATCGGGATATCCTGAGAAACACCCATAGCGCTGTCGAGCTAGTGTTGATAGACCGAATCGAAGGTCACGCCGTGAGGTTAATAGACCGAGGCATGGAACCGCTTTTAGCTGTCACTGACGCGATCGACTTTTACTCTTAATTTCTACCCGCCCCGATCGCCCGTAATGAACCCGCCCCGCGCGGGTTTTTGTTTGGGTAGATTCCCAACACTGAGATTAATCTTTACGCCCGATCGCCCCGTCACACAATGGGGATAAAGTCACAGGACATACGATATATTTTAATATATATACCCTTCTGTGACAGACTCAAACCTATACACTGTAACGATTTTACCCCAATATCAAAACAGGTCGGGCGATCGCTGCAAAACCATTACTACTTCTACCTTTGAGGCTGTGTCCGAAAAACCGGACACAGGTTGTTTGATACAAGCATCGATCTACACGGGTTCTCAAAGTCGGGAAGTAGTGTTAATCCCAGCTAAAAAATACTTTCCGAATTGTCCGGTTAGGGCTTGACAGTGCGGTATAGTATGATATGATAGAACAAGCCAAACAACAGAGGACTCAATTATGCCAGTCGAACTTAAAGACTACGCTCAATATCACCCGACCCGCTTAACCCGGCAATCCGATAATCCTGTAATGTCCGGTACTTATACCTTAGAGGCATTAACTGCACTATACGGCGGGGATAATGAATATGAGGTTTTGCGGTTGGCTGCAATGCAAGGACAAGCCTTTTTTAAAAAAGCTGACGGCTTTACTGCATTTAACCCAGTACCAGGGGAAACCAGCGACCTACCTTTAGATGTTAATTCCGGTGCTGAGGTTGAGGCTGAGGCTGAGGCTGAGGCTGAGGGTGAGGCTGAGGTTGAGGCTGAGGCTGAGGTTGAGGCTGAGGGTGAGGCTGAGGTTGAGGCTGAGGCTGAGGTTGAGGCTGAGGGTGACACCGATGAGGCGATCGAGGCTGAGGCTGATGATGATGAAGAAGATAACAGCGTGTTTTAAACTATTTCTGTAACACTTAAACCGATCGCACGGGCGATCGGTTTTTTGTGACTTTTCCCATTGTTGGGAAATTTGCCGGATTCCTCGTTTGATCGTAGATAGCGTTCACAATCTTCGTGTAAAGAAAAGTTTACGGACTCTTCACACTTTGATTTGAAATTCATCTATCTAAAGGAGTACAATGGGAAGTAGCAGGATGCGCTTTATACCAAAATCGGCTATGTAAATATACGGAGAGTTAATATGTTAAAAGAGAATAGCGAGATTTTCCTAATTACTTTAAAGGGTTTCTATGAGGTAGTAAATACCAGAAAAAAAGTCTGTCTATTTATTCTCACTTGGATCATGTTTGGTGGCAGTTTGTTGGTTTACCGTATAGTGACTGTTGATGCGATCGAGCGCTTGATTGTAGTACCCCGCTACGAATATTTGAAAGGAAAAGGGCTGATCCCTTCACTTACTATAAGCCCAAAATCTAAAGGTTGACCCATGTCTGAGCAAAACAGTAAAACCCGCTAGCTCTAGCGGGTTTTTTTTGGGCGGGCAATTAAGCCAAGCGAATAAATCGCAATTTTGCGAAATCTTCCGGCATTGTGGGAGTGTTCACAGGCATCCCCCCGCTTAAGACCGCGGTACTGTGTGGGGCTTTAAATTTATACTGCAATTCAATCTCACAAGCTGGTAGAGCATAAGTATTTTTTAAATAGCTTTTTATTGTGAATGAGGAACCAAGAGCGCCGCCAGAAATCACAGTATGCGCTGTATTACCATTGCCGATTAGTGTTGCCGCCTCTCCCACAAATTGCACCAGCCGACACATGAACTCGACACAACCAACACCGGAAACCTGAGCAAAAATATCATAAGTACCAGCCGTGACAATTACCCGTGATCCGCTGTGAGAATAGCCTGATCCTGCGTATATTAACGACATAGGCAGTGCGATCCAAGTATTAGCCTGTCCAGCCGTGAAACCTGAGTTAGCACCGGATGCGACAGTCCAGGTGCTTTGATAAATAGA
>Ga0222649_1000487_pt1 | contig 13119 bp, 9 predicted proteins | sample AntAcemetagen337_FD_179865 | JGI IMG/M metagenome (GOLD analysis project Ga0222649, IMG submission 179865) | Saline water microbial communities from Ace Lake, Antarctica - #337 | ecosystem: Environmental > Aquatic > Non-marine Saline and Alkaline > Saline | place: Antarctica: Ace Lake | collected... | reverse complement strand
AGTTAGAAATTTGAATATCTCCTTTCAATTTATTGGATATATTTTTGTTCTCCATATATTAACATACTAATTTTATTTTGTATTATTATTTCGAAATAGACGGTGTTTAAAAATTATCAAGGGTTTTTACACCTTTTTACATTACAAACACCGATTTGATTTATTTTATAAATTACTTAAAATTATAAAATAAATATATTAATAATGATAGTAACTTTTAAATATTTTTACGAGGAAACAGAAATAAATTATGATGAATATAATCAACTATGGGATAAAAATATAGAGAGAATTATATTTTTACATACAAATTTACCATTATCAAAACAAATGAATATCATTGTAGACGATATAACAGATAATAAAGACATTTTAGCAATTCGTTTTCCAACTAATAAAACTATTAAAGAAAATAAAATTATTAATAATATAATATCAGGAAAAGGTATTATTTATGCTGATAATAAAATATGGTATCCAAAAGAAGTTTGGATATATAATATAATAACCTAAATCGGCGTTTAAAACAACTCGTTCTTTAAATAGAAAATCAAATAAGTGTTACAATTGTTGGGAAACGAATCATTATTAATAGGTTGTAAAAAAAATTGGACATTTATAAATGTCCAAAAAAAAATAGGAGAGGAAGGTTCCAGATGTCAAAAAACGTGTTCGCTGCATAATGCTTTAAAAGTGGTTTGTAAAATAATTTATTGTTAGCATAATATTTTTAAAAATTCTAATAAAATCCAATTTCGGGCTTTTTTTGTTAGTCTAGATAGACTAATTCGGACTAACATAAAAAGCCTGAATTTCCCAATTATAAATAATGTTACTGTAAATGGTCTTACAAAACTAACAATATTATTATTTATTCACTCGTAAACGCAAAATGGCTAACAATGCTAACATGAAAAGCCCGAAAAAGCCCGATTTTCGGACAACTCGTTCTTTAAATTGAAAATCAAAATAAGTGTTACAATTGTTGAGAAACGAATCATTATTAATAGGTTGTAAAAAAAATTGGACATTTATAAATGTCCAAAAAAAAATAGGAGAGGAAGGTTCCAGATGTCAAAAAACGTGTTCACTGCATAATGCTTTAAAAGTGGTTTGTAAAATAATTTATTGTTAGCATAATATTTTTAAAAATTCTAATAAAATCCAAATTCGGGCTTTTTTTGTTAGTCTATCGAGGCTAATTCGGACTAACATAAAAAGCCTGATTTTCCCAATTATAAATATTGTTACTGTAAATGGTCTTATATACATAACAATAATGTTATTTATTCACTCGTAAATACAAAATGGCTAACAATGCTAACATAAAAAGCCCGAAAAAGCCCGATTTTAAAACAAAAAACGTTCTTTAAATTGAAAATCAAATAAGTGTTATAATTGTTGGGAAACGAATCATTATTAATAGGTTGTAAAAAAAATTGGACATTTATAAATGTCCAAAAACAAATAGTGGAGGACGGTTCCAAATGTCAAAAAACGTGTTCGCTGCATAATGCTTTAAAAGTGGTTTATAAAATAATTTATTGTTAGCGTAATTTTAAAATATATTTTGTCTGAAAACCATTTAGGGCTTTTTCTTGTTAGTCTATATAGACTAATTATGACTAACATAAAAAGCCCGAAAACGCCCCAATTATTTGAATGTAAATTATGTGACTATATATGCTATAATACACGGGATTATAACCGCCATTTGCTCACTCGTAAGCATGATATGGCAAATAATACTAACATAAAAAGCCCAAAAAGCCCAAATATACAAATTTACTTGTGTGATATTTGTACTAAAAAGTATAAGCATCGTTCCAGTTTATGTAAACATAAGAAACAATGCAAACCTGATATCGTTATTATTCCATCATCATCATCTCCTTCGGGGGAAACGCAAGATCTTTGTGAAATGGTGAGAGAATTAGTAAAAGGAAATCACGAACTCCAGAAACAAGTGATCGAGTTATGTAAGAGTGGTACTAATAATACAAATACAAATTCAAACAACAAATCGTTTAATCTGAATTTATTTCTGAACGAGCAATGTAAAAACGCAATAAATTTCAAGGAGTTTGTGGAGAACATTGAAGTATCTAAAGAGGATCTAACAAACACAGGACAGCTGGGGTTCGTAACTGGTATTTCAAAAATACTTATAGACCATTTAAAGGAATTAGGGATCCACGAACGTCCAATCCATTGTACGGATCTAAAACGATATACTATATACATAAAAGATAACAATGAATGGATTAAAGAAGAAGACGACGCAAAGATACGTAGTGCAATCCAAGAAGTATCGAGAAAAAGCATGGGAACGCTGATTGAATGGAAGAAAACCAACCCCGAATACGCGAATGTTAATTCCGATTTTTCAAATGAATGTATAACAATGCAGCGAAATTCAGTTGCAGGTTATGAACGCGATGCATTGTTTCCCAGAGTATGCAAGGAATTGAATCGCGCAGTCTTAGTTTCAAAAGATATACATATGTAACCGAAAATATGGTATAAACGTAAATCCATCGTTTATATCATTAAAAAAAATGAAAGCAATTAGTTTGTTCTCTGGAATGGGTGGCGATTCACTGGGTATGGTGAACGCGGGTTTAGATTTGGTTGCATATTCAGAGAAAGAAAAGGTATTTCGTGAAACTCATGATCTTAATTTTAAGAATTGTAAAGCACTGGGTGAAACGGTGGGTGGTGATATAACAAAAATTCCCGACAGTGAATTTCAAGAATATGCGAATCAAATTGATGTGATATTTGCAGGTTTTCCATGCTTTGTGAAAGGGACACAGGTTCTCACAGAACATGGATATAAGAATATAGAGGAGGTTAGATTGGATATGAAATTAGGAACTCATTTGGGAAGGTTTCAAAATATATTGAATATACAAAAAAAAAGATACACTGGGTTGATGTATAATGTATTATACGAAGGACATAAGGAAATTGTATGCACAGAAGAACATCCATTTTACGTGAGAACCGATAATTTAAATTGTACATTCGAAGAACCAATATGGAAAGCTGCAAAGGATTTGCAAATGAACGACTATTGTGGAATGGTAGTGAATTCGAATATAGGAACAAATGTAAAACCCAAAACAAGTGGAAATTTTTTTCACGAGAAATGCGTAACAGTTTGTGAAGATGGGCATGAGATAGACAATGAGTATATCTGGCACGCACCAATTTCATTTACAAAGCATTATGTAAAGGATGAGGAGGTATATAATTTTGAAGTTGTAAAGGATAATAGTTATATTGTAGAGAACCTAATAGTTCATAACTGTCAGGGGTTCTCCCAAGCTGGTAAAAAAAACATAAATGATGTTCGTAATACAATGTTTAGTCAATTTTTTAGAGCAACCAGAGTTATTATGCCGAAATATATAATCGGTGAGAATGTGAAAGGATTATTAACACGTGAGATGAATGATGGAAGAAAATACATCGACGTTATTGTAAACGAGTTCGAGAACATTGGATATAAAATAAAATATAAACTGTTTAAAATGGATAAATATGGAATACCGCAGAAAAGAGAACGATTGGTAATAATAGGTTCTCGAACAGGTGAAGAGTTACAATTTCCAGACGAGATCCCAGGTATACCAAACTTAATGAATATTATAAAGTTCAATATGACAGGTGCGATCAAGGTAGAGTCTGATGATTTCGATATGACTACAATTCCAGAACGATGTATTCTAACTGATATGGAAAACGAAGAAGGGGAGGACAAACCACATCCATATTTGAGACTGAAAGTAAAGACTAGAAACGAGTCATATGATGGAAAAACACATGCAAATATGCTGTCGTTCGGAAAGCGTGATTCTCCAATTCACTGTGAGATTATAGACATCCGTATGCCATCCAAGACGATTATATGTACTTACGAACATCAACCACGCTTATTCGTTCCTTTAAAAAATAAGAACGGATATTACTTGAGATGTTTGTTGCCCGATGAACTCAAACAAATACAAGGGTTTCCCGTGGATTATAAAATGGCTGGTAATTTGAAGCAAAAAATAGTACAGATTGGCAATTCAGTCCCACCTGGAATGATAAAATTAGTTACTGATAAACTGATAAATAATAAATAAAAAAACAAATAGTAATAAGTCATATTATTATGTCTTTTATTGATTGTTATTAGTTTTTATGTATGATTTATTCCACTACAATAAGCGAAATTCAAAATATGGACGGTAATATACTGATTAATCCCAAAGTATGAACGTTTCCAAGCATAGATGTATCTGTTATTCCACTACAACAAGATAAATTCAAAGTATGAACGTTTCCAAGCATTGATACGTCTGTTACTCCGTCACAACCTTGTAGATTCAATGTATGAATATTTCCGAGCATTGATACATCAGTTATCTGTTTACACCAACTTAAATATAAAGTATGAACGTTTCCGATCATTGATACGTCTGTTACTCCGTCACAACCCTCTAGATTCAATGTATGGACGTTTCGAAGCATTGATACATCAATTATGTTCTCACAATATGATAAAATCAAAGTATGAACGTTTCCAAGCATTGATACATCAATTATGTTCCCACAATATGTTAAATCCAACGTATGAACGTTTCCAAGCATTGATACATCTGTTACTCCGTCACAACCCTGTAGATTCAATGTATGAATATTTCCGAGCATTGATACATCAGTTATGTTCACACAATATGATAAAATCAAAGTATGAACGTTTACAAGCATTGATACATCAATTATGTTCCAACAATATGTTAAATCCAAAGTATGGACGTTTCCAAGCATTGATACGTCTGTTACTCCGTCACAACCCTCCAGATTCAATGTATTAATATTTCCGAGCATTGATACATCAGTTAAGTTCACACAATATGATAAAATCAAAGTATGGACGTTTCCGAGCATTGACACGTCAATTATGTTCTCACAATTATATAAAATCAAAGTATGAACGTTTCCAAGCATTGATACATCATTTATGTTCCCACAATATGTTAAATCCAACGTATGAACGTTTCGAAGCATTGATACGTCGGTTATTCTGTAACAATTATGTAAATTCAACGTATGAACGTTTCCAAGCATTGATACATCTGTTATCTTTATACACCCATGTAAATTCAAAGTGCGGACGTTTCCAAGCATTGATACATCGGTTATGTACCCACAATATGATAAATCCAACTTATGAACGTTTCCGAGCATTGATACATCTGTTATTCCTTTACAACGAGATAAACACAATGTGTGGACGTTTCGAAGCATTGATACATTTGCGATTTCTTGACAATTATATAGGTTCAATGATAATTGTTTATTTGGATATGCTATTTGTAATAATACTTCACTGCGAAATGAAATACCATTTTCATTATCTGACGCAAACAATCTGGAACTTTCTTCATTTAAATTTAAATATTGATATCTATATTTGGAATATTTCATTATTTTGGATGTTGATAGTAAGGATCTAAAATCTTCGCTGGATAAGAAAGTTCCTATTTCATATATCATATCTTCTGGTAGTAAATTCATTTTATTGTTATTGTTGGTATTTTATTGTTGCCTTCTATACAATAAAAAAAGTATTCAATTTTATATGAATAATATTTTTTCTATTTTTTTGTTAGATATTCACAACCCGTTAAATACAAAGTACGAAGGTTACCAAGCATTGATATATATATCTGTTATTCCGTAACAACAGGTAAAATCAATGTATTCACGTTTCCAAGCATTGATACGTCAGTTATTCCGTGACAATAAGACAAATCCAAAGTATGAACGTTTCCAAGCATTGATACGTCAGTTATTCCGTCACAACAATGTAAATCCAAAGTATGAACGTTTCCAAGCATTGATACGTCTGTTATTCTACTACACCAAGATAAATTCAAAGTATGAACGTTTCCAAGCATTGACGCGTCTGTTATTCTACTACATTGTGATAAATTCAAAGCATGTACGTTTCCGAGCATTGATATATCTGTTATTTCTTCACAATATGTTAAATTCAAAGTATGGACGTTTCCAAGCATTGATACATCTACTATTTCGTAACAATGAGATAAATTCAAGGTATGGATGTTTCCGAGCATTGATACGTCAGTTATTCCGTCACAACGGTATAAATTCAAGGTATGGATGTTTCCGAGCATTGATACATCTGTTATTTCGTCACAACATGATAAATTCAAAGTATGAACATTTCCAAGCATCGATACATCTGATATTTCGTCACACTCCGATAAATCCAAAGTATGGATGTTTCCAAGCATAGATACATCTGTTATTCCGTGACAAAAGGATAAATTCAATGATAATTGTTTATTTGGATATGCTATTTGTAATAATACTTCACTTCGAAATGACATACCATTTTCATTGTCTGACGCAAACAATTTGGAACTTTCTTTGTTTAAATATAAATATTGATATTTATATTTGGAATATTTCATTTTATTGGATGTTGATAGTAATGATCTAAAATCTTCGCTGGATAAGAAGGTTCCGATTTCATATATCATGTCTTCTGGTAGCGAATTCATTTTATTTTGTTGTTGGTATTTTATTATTGCCTTCTATACAAAAAAAAAGTATTCAATTTTATATGAATAATATTTTTGTCCTTTTGTTAGATATTTCAAAATGGTAAAATCAAAGTATGAACGTTTCCGAGCATTGATACATCTGTTATCTGTTCGCAGATAAGAAGGTTCCAACTCGGCTTAGCTAGATTAACCTTTTTGCTGGCTTAAGCTGTTGCTTGAACCACACGGCTTAACCCTCTAGTTATTCCACTACAACCAGACAAATTCAAAGTATGAACGTTTCCGAGCATAGATACATCTATTATTTCGTCACAATATGATAAATTCAAAGTATGGACGTTGCCGAGCATTGATACATCTGTTATTCTGTAGCAACCAGCTAAATTCAAATTATGAACGTTTCCGAGCATTGATACATCTGCGATTCCTCTACATCCATTTAAATCCAAGGTATGGACGTTTCTCAACATAGATACATTTGTTATTGTTTTACAATCCGATAAATTCAAGGTATGGACGTTTCCGAGCATTGATACGTTTGTGATTCTCTTACAATTTGATAAATTTAAGGTATGAACGTTTCCGAGCATTGATACATCAGTTATTCCACTACAATCGAATAAATCCAAAGTATAGACGTTTCCAAGCATCGATACATCGGTTACGTTAGAACAATACGTTAAATTCAAAGTATTGACCTTTCCAAGCATCGATACATCGGTTATGTTATAACAATAGGATAAATTCAAAGTATTGACGTTTCCAAGCATCGATACATCTGTTATTCCGTGACAACCTGTTAAATTCAAAGTATGGATGTTTCCAAGCATTGATACATCTGTTATATATATACATCTACATAAATTCAAAGTATGAGCGTTTCCAAGCATTGATATATCTGTTATTCCGTAACAACCTGTTAAATTCAAAGTATGGATGTTTCCAAGCATTGATACATCTGTTATTCCGTAACAACCTTCTAAATTCAAAGTATGAACGTTTCCAAGCATTGATACATCTACTATTCCGTAACACTCAGATAAATTCAAAGTATGAACGTTTCCGAGCATTGATACATCGGTTATTCGCAAACAATGTAAATTCAAGGTATGAACGTTTCCAAGCATCGATACATCTGTTATTTCAATACAACGAGATAAATTCAAGGTATGAACGTTTCCAAGCATCGATACATCGGTTATGTTATCACACCAAGTTAAATTTAAATTATGAACGTTTCCAAGCATTGATACATCTGTTATTCCGTAACAATATGATAAATTCAAGGTATGAACGTTTCCAAGCATTGATACATCTTTTATTCTATTACACTGAGATAAACTCAAGGTATGGACGTTTCCAAACATTGATACATCTGTTATATATATACATCTACATAAATTCAAAGTATGGACGTTTCCAAGCATCGATACATCTGTTATTCCGTAACAACCTGTTAAATTCAAAGTATGGATGTTTCCAAGCATCGATACATCTGTTATTCCGTAACAACCTGTTAAATCCAAAGTATGGACGTTTCCGAGCATTGATACATCTGTTATTTCTTGACAACCAGATAAACACAAGGTATGAACGTTTTCAAGCATTGATACATCTGTTATTTCTTGACAATTATATAGGTCCAATGACAATTGTTTATTTGGATATGCTATTTGTAATAATACTTCACTGCGAAATAATTTACCGTTTTCTTGATTCGAAGCAAACAACTTTGATCTTTCTCGATTTAAGTTTAAATATTGATATTTATATTTGGAATATTTCATTTCTTTGGATGTTGATAGTAAGGATCTAAAATCTTTTCTAGATAAGAAAGTTCCTATTTCATATATCATATCTTCTGGTAGCGAATTCATTTTATTTTGTTGTTGGTATCCTTTATAGTCTCATTCTATATAATAAAAAAAAGTATTCAATTTTATATGAATAACATTTTTTTCCCCTTTTGTTAGATATTTCAAAATGGGAAAATCAAAGTATGGACGTTTCCAAGCATTGATACATCTGTTATCTTTTTACAGAAAGATAAATCCAAAGTATGGACGTTTCCGAGCATTGATACGTCTGTTATTTCTTCACAACGATATAAATCCAAAGTATGAACGTTTCCGAGCATTGATACATCGGTTATGTTAGAACAATACGATAAATCCAAAGTATGAAGTTTTCCAAGCATTAATACATCTGTTATTCCGCAACAACCTGTTAAAATTAAATTATGAACGTTTCCGAGCATAGATACATCTGTTATTCCGTCACAATCTGATAAATCTAAAGTATGAACGTTTCGAAGCATTGATACATCTGTTATTCCGCAACAACCTGTTAAATTTAAATTATGAACGTTTCCAAGCATTGATACATCTGTTATTTTTTTAGACCCATATAAATTCAAAGTATGGACTTTTCCAAGCATTGATACATCTGTTATTTCACTACAACTAGATAAATACAAAGTATGAACATTCCCAAGCATTGATACATCTGTTATCTTTATACACCCGTGTAAATTCAAAGTATGGACGTTTCCGAGCATTGATACATCTGTTATTCTATAACAAAATGATAAATTCAAGGTATGAACGTTTCCAAGCATTGATACATCGGTTATGTTATAACAATACGATAAATCCAAAGTATGAACGTTTCCAAGCATTGATACATCGGTTATTCGATGACAATAACGTAATTCCAATTTATGGATGTTTCCGAGCATTGATACATCTGTTATTTCTTGACAATTATATAGGTTCAATGACAATTGTTTATTTGGATTAGCTATTTGTAATAATACTTCACTTCGAAATGACATACCATTTTCATTGTCTGACGCAAACAATCTGGAACTTTCTTTGTTTGAATTTAAATATTGATATTTATATTTGGAATATTTCATTTTTTTTGATGTTGATAATAATGATCTAAAATCTTTTATAGATAAGAAAGTTCCTATTTCATATATCATGTCTTCTGGTAGCGAATTCATTTTACTTTGTTGTTGGTAGTTTATGGTTTCCTTTTTGTTTCGTTTTAATGTTGTATTTAATATATAATCAAGAATTATTCAATTTTATATTTGTATATATTATAAATAGATGTTAGAGTAATTGTTATATATATATGTATATATAACAACGTGTATAAGAATAAGTTCGAGTGTTATGACTTAGTTTTTGTTAAGGTTCTCTTGTTTTTTGTTTTCTTCCCGCCAACTGATGGTGGAATTTGTAATAGAAAATGTGTTTTTTAAATAGCATTTATCAAATTAATATCATTTTCGTTGCCTTTTTTTTCTTTTTTCATATTCATATTTTTTTTTTCATCTTCAGTACTATTTTTTAAAATTTTAATTCATCCGTTTTGAATTCATACGTAGTTGCCATGTCTTTAAAAAAACTCCTTTACTAACCCTTTTAAATTTATCAATATCAAGAATTTCATCAAAACTATAACTAATTCCATTAGACAATTTAACGAACTTCTCATTGTTCTGATATACATCATCGGTAAAAATATTTTTATCTTTTAAACTTGTTCGTAAAGTCGTAATATTTTATAGGTTCTCTTATAACATAATAAAAATTATTATTATTATTATTATAAATTAGGTTCCGGCAAACTCAGTAATATTACTTTTCATAACATTGAAACGTCAGTCATAAGTTATTCAAGAACAATAGTATCTTCATATAATTTAAAAGGTTATTAAATCGTCGCTTTCAATTAAGAAGTTGGGATATTTGTGTTTACAAGCACGAACATGGGCACTTAGAGATTTCTTTGTGTTAGTAGTATATCCGTTACAGTAATTACATGTATGACATACATAATCATTCGATACGTATTTCGTAGCCAGATATTTACCAATGGCATTCATACGTAGATTTTCGACATTACTTATTAGTTTTTTTTGATAATCTTTTGAAAAAGAGATTATGTCATCAATTTGCTGTGAGAATAAAATATATTCATTGTTTATTTCATCTAATAAAGATTTACTCAAAACATTTTCACCGTCACTAGATTTAAAATTGTTAATATTTGATGAAATCGAATCTATAATGTCGATCGCAATTTGAACCTTTTGATGAGATAACTTGAGATAGTGTATAAAAACGATAACAATCCCACCACATATGTCTATTTGGAAATCTTTTTTATGTGATATTCCAGAATTATCAGATAATAATATTCCATTAGTTAAAATATCGGACGCATAATTAACGAATTTCGAAACATCAATAGTATTAATATTACAATCAATATATTTGAAGTCGATGAGTATATTTTGTTTTCCATCTCGTTTGAATAGTAAATAATCAGACATTTTTGAATTAATAGTTTCACTCGTAGGTGATATTTTGCTTAAAAGTGTTTTAATATTGTTTGTGTCAACGATTGTCACTGGGTCTGAGTTAAATTTTATATTATCTGCTACGGGTTCAATACGATTCTCTGGTATAGAATCTTCATCTTCAATTAATGTTGAAATATATTTCATCATCAATTTGCTATCTCCTTGAAAATACTCATTTCCTATATCCATTCTACGACGAAATAAAGGAATAAACCTAGAAATAATAAGCGTTTCCATATCCTTACAATTATTGCACATCATTTGGAATAATAGGATACTCCCCTTGGGATATTGATTAAATCGTATGTGGTTTTTTTTCCTAGTCATCCCAACTTTATAAACATTTTCTTTGGTTTTTATAAACTCACGCTCTTGTAATAGGTAAATGTAGTTTGTTTCTTCTTCTTCTTCAGACATTATAGTTTATATAGTTTATCAATATAGACTATACAATTGCAAATTAATCAATTTTTTATAGGTTCTCTTATAACATAATAAAAAGGTGTTATTATTATAAATTATGTTTCGGCAAACTCAGTAATATTATCACAGACTAGTGTCTTGGTTTTCTTAGAACAGCCGCGTTTATGTGCTGATAGACTCTGAGTATTTCCTCCAACAAAAATATTACAAATATCACATTTATATACAGAGTTAGAACTATAACCCGCATCTATTGATGCGTACCTTGTTCCCAAATATTTTTCCAACGAAGGCATTTTTAACATTTGTAACATAGATGTCATTTTTTTGTTGAAATCCTTCATAGTAACAATAATATTATCACGTTGTGTAATGAATGTTTGTAATTCATTATTGATATCATCTAATACAGACTTTGAAATAATATTATCAACATCTTTAGAATTCATCTCATTCATTTTATCTTTGAAATTATCAATAATATCTACTGCGATTCTAATTTTTTCGGGGTCGTAATTACAGTATTGAATATAAACAATTACATTTCCTTTATGAATATCAATCTGATAGTTATTTTTAAAAGCGATCCCAGAGTTTTGTGAAATGAAAATGCCACTCATTTGGAGAACATCAATATCTCGTATGAATTTAGATATTTCGTCTTTTGGAATATTGTGTGTATAATCTTTATTTTCAAACATAATATCATTACGATCACTACGTCTCATGATAAAATCACCAGATGCTTTAGTTCCAGTTGTGTTAGTAACATCAGAAGTCGGATATAATTTATTAATAACAGAAGAAAGATTATGTTCTCCGAATTTTCCTTTATTCGACACATTCTTATATTTTCCTAAGAATTCGTCAAGGCTTCCGAATAGTTTTGCCTGCGTAACACTACCAGATGTATAATTGTCATTCATATATTGGATATTATTATTAATCCGCAATTCTGATGAAGCAATATAAGAAAATATTGGTTGTTGTATAGAATTAGTAAGTCCATTATATTTTTGCTCTAAAATATTTAGAAAATCGATCTTTGATTGTTCATCAGACCCCGAATTAGATAGTGATAAAATGTCCTGTTTTATAGTATTTTTAAAAGTATTAAGGTTCTCTATGAGAGTATTAGAAAGTTTATCATTATTTTTTGGTAATACATCATTCAAAATAATATTTGTTTTATCAACAAGTGTATCAGTATTTCTATCAAGCATAGTTGTTATTTTTTCATTCGATTCTAACGAGTGACTATATAATAATTGCTTTACACTATCAATATATTCTTTTTTAACGTCAGACAATTGAATATTCATGTTACTAACAACTTCTTTATTAAGTAAAGTCAGATTATCATTTACACTATTAATATCAGAAGATATTTTTTGAAATTGACTCATGTTCTCTTGCATGAATAAAAGAAGTTGACTATTAACATTTTCAGAAAGGTTATTGGTCATATTGTTGAATATTTTTTCCATAAAACTAACTAACAATTCGTTAACGATTTCGAACGAAACATTTTTATGACTGTTATAAAATTCTTGTACACGTTTATTTTCAAGACTAACTATGCATATGTTATTCATATTTATATATATGACAACGAGATGTCTTTATATACTATATTTAAGTTTAAATAAGTTTTAAACAAACTTATTTAATATCTTAATAACATACTCACAAACCTATTTAAGTTTGTTTAAAACTTATTTAAACTTAAAA
>Ga0222649_1000473_pt1 | contig 13356 bp, 19 predicted proteins | sample AntAcemetagen337_FD_179865 | JGI IMG/M metagenome (GOLD analysis project Ga0222649, IMG submission 179865) | Saline water microbial communities from Ace Lake, Antarctica - #337 | ecosystem: Environmental > Aquatic > Non-marine Saline and Alkaline > Saline | place: Antarctica: Ace Lake... | reverse complement strand
CGGGCGGGCGGGCTTCGGAGGTGATAAATTGCCGATGCTCCGTCGCGTTTGTGATAGTCTAGCCACAGTGTTGCAAACATGCTACAGTTAGCCAACACGCAATGAGGGCCGATAAATGCAAACCAAACATTCGCCCGCGCTTATCAAGGCAATGCCGGATTCAGACGGGACGTTTGAGGGGTATGCGTCTGTTTTTGGCGTGGTCGATCAGGGCCTAGACGTGGTCGCGCCGGGCGCTTTCCGAGCGTCGCTCAGCACGGGCCGCAAGGTAAAAATGCTGTGGCAGCACGATACATCCAAGGTAATCGGCGTTTATGAGTCGATTGCCGAAGATGATTATGGGCTGAAGGTCAAGGGCCGCCTCCTTGCCGACGTCAAGCAAGGCGCAGAGGCGTTGATCCTGTTGCGCGCCGGGGCTATTGACTCAATGTCGATCGGCTATCGCGTGCGCGAGGCCGAGCCGGAAGCGGATGGCCGGGTGCGCCGATTGACGGCAATCGACCTCATGGAGATTTCGCTTGTCACGTTCCCGATGCTCCCTGACGCGCTAGTCACGGCGGTCAAGGGAATCGAGACTGAGCGGCAATTCGAACGGTTTCTGCGGGACGCAGGATACTCAAAAGCAGACGCCACGGCGATCACTTCGCTTGGTTTCAAAGGCTACCTCTCCCGGCGGGATGCTGCGGTGGATGATGGCAAGGCTGAGGACGCGGCGCGAGCCGACCTCACAAACCTCCTTCAATCTTTCGGGAAAGCATTCCAATGACTGATGAAATCAAGGGCGTTGCGGACGCCATCAAGGCGATCCACACCGGGTTTGACGCCTACAAGAAGGCCAACGACGAGCGCCTTGTGCAGATCGAAGCCAAGGGCAGCGCCGACCCGCTGACCGAGGCGAAGCTGGCCAAGATGGAAGTCGCCATCACCGCCGCTCAGGCCGTTGCAGACGAGGCCGTGCTGGCGTCCAAGCGCGCCTCCCGTGTCGTGGTTGACGATCAGGGCAACCCGATCGACGTTGACGCGGCGCTTGAAGCCAAGGCCGCTTCGTGGCGTCGCCAGGCCGGTGGCTTTGTCGGTGAGACGCAGGCGCGGCAGATGACCGGCGAAAGCCTCAAGAGCTATACTGGAATCATGGAAGGCTATTTCCGAAAAGGCCCTGACAGTCTTGACCACGACGAGCGCAAGGCCCTGTCTGTCGGTGGCGACGCAACCGGCGGTTACACGGTCAACCCGGACATGAGCGGCGCAATCGTGACGAAGATCTTTGAGACCTCGCCGATGCGTGCCTATGCTGCTGTGCAGGTTATCAGCAAGGATGCGCTTGAAGGCATCTTCGACCTCAACGAGGTTGGCTATGGCTGGGTTGCCGAGACCGCCGCGCGCCCCGTCACGAGCACGCCGAATTTCGGGGCGTGGCGCATCGCCGTCCATGAGATGTATGCAAATCCGAGCGCCACGCAGCAGATGCTTGACGACCCGGAAATCAACATCGAGCAGTGGCTTGCTGGCAAGGTCGCGGATCGCTTCGCGCGCGCTGAGGCCGAATCGTTCGTCACCGGCGATGGTGTCGGTCAGCCGCGTGGGTTCCTCACGTATCCGGCGGGTGTGACCAACCCCGGCCAGATTCCGGTCACGAACAGCGGCGTGAACGGCGGGCTTGCGGCGGCTCCGAACGGTGGCGACGTGTTGCTGACCGCGCTTTACAACCTCAAGGGGGCTTATCGCTTGAACGCCACGTGGTTCATGAACCGCGCAACCACGGCGCTCCTGCGCAAGACCAAGGATAGCGACGGCGCCTACCTTTGGTCTCCGGGCATTGGGGCGGGGCAGCCTGACACGCTGCTCGGCTATCCGGTCGCCCCGTTTGAGGATATGCCCGATCCGGCGACCGGCTCGCTCTCCATCGCTGTTGGCGACATGCGGTCGGCTTATCAGATCGTTGACCGCGTGGGCATTCGCACGCTGCGAGACCCGTTCTCCGCCAAGCCGTTTGTTGAGTTCTACTCGACCAAGCGGGTCGGCGGGGCCGTCATCAACTTCGAGGCGATTCAGCTTATCAAGCTCGCGTCCTAACGACGTTTCCGGTGGCGGCAATCGCGCCGCCCTTGGGCCACGCAACCCCATATAAGGAGTCTCGCCATGCGCGACCTTATTTCTAACGTCCAGCGCGTCCACCTCGGATCGCTGACCATGAGCGGCACCGGCACGCTCCTTTCCAGCTATGTTGACACCTTGGGGTTTGACGGGGCGACGATTGAGCTTGTGTGCAACGTCGTCACCGATGCGGGCGCTGCGGGTGGGTTCACGGCCACCCTGCAAGAGTCCGCCGATACTGCGGGCGCGTCGGCAACCACGGTTTCGGCGGGCGGAACGGTTGGCGGCGTCAACACCATTGACGTTACCAGCGACGACGCGGACCACAGCATCGCGGGCGCAATCGGCTATCGCGGCGGCAAGCGGTATCTTGGCCTCACGATCACCGGCACCACAGGCAGCAACGCGGTCGTGACCGTCATGGCCACCCTCGGCAAGCCGCACCGCGCTCCGACCACCTACGTCGGCGTCAAGGTCGCCCGCACCTGAGCTTTGACGTGGGGCGGCAGTCAACCAGGTTGCCGCCCCATCCCTGAGCACAGGAGGCCACGCCATGCGCGCAAAGATTTTCCAGACTGGCGGCTACCAGTGTATGCCGAACGGCTACGCCAAGCAGGCGTTTGCCGAGGGGGATATCGTTGACGGCTACGTCGCAGAGTGGGCCGTCCTTGACGGGGCGGCATATGAGGTCAAGATCGCCACCCCGCCCGAGACAATGCTTCATGTGCCGCAGCGCGGGAGGAAGCGCAAGTGAGCCTCCGCCCTATCGCCCGGCATTATCAGCAAGAGGGCTATACGCTCGTCACCGGCCCGGCGTCTGAGCCTGTGACGGCTGATGACCTGCGCGCGCAGCTTAACGGCGTGACCGATGCAGACGCCTATCTTGAGGGCCTAATCGCCGAGGCGCGCGAGGAGGTCGAATACGCATCGGGCCTCGCGCTTATCTCGCAGACGTGGCGGCTAACGATTGATTGCTGGCCCGGATACAAAGAACAATGGTGGGACGGCGTGCGCGAGGGCCATCGTGGCAGCCTTAGCATGGGGATGGGCTACGGCAGCACTCCATTCGTGACGCTGCGCCGTATGCCGCTGGCGTCCGTCGCATCGGTCACGGTTTACGGCGAGGATAGCGTGGCCACGGCGGTTGATGTGGCTGCGACCTTTGACGTTGACGCCGCGCAAAAGCCGGGCCGTCTCGCGCTCAAGTCCGGCGCAGCTTGGCCGGTCGCATTGCGCGCCGTCAACGCAATCGAGATCGTGCACGTCTCCGGCTATGGCGATGCGGCAAGCGATGTGCCCGGCCCTCTGAAGCGCGCGGTGCGCCAGCTTGCGGCATACGCCTACGGGCATCGGGGCGACGGCTGCGACATGGGCAGCGCTTACCACGCAAGCGGCGCGGCTGAGATCGTCTCGCGTTATCGCAACGTGAGAATCTGATGGGCTTGTGTTGCGACTATTCCAGTGGCCTCCTGCGTGAAGCGGTGACGTTTCAGCGCGAGACCGCAACTGCGGGCACGGCTGGCACGTTTACAAAGGCATGGGCAACCGTCTCAGGCGCGCCGACGCGGGCGCATGTGCGGGGCATGTCCGGGCGTGAGGAGCGCACCGGCGACCGCACCGACGCTGTGGCAAGGCTTCGCGTTGTCGTGCGGTATAGCGCTGCGCTGCGCGAGGGCGACAGGGTGCTAATCCGCACGCGCGCGCACAACATCACGCGGATTGATAACGTCGAGTTTCGCAATCAGTGGCTAGAGATTGACGCGGACGCGGGGGTGGCGACATGAGCGTTAGCGGGGCCGACGACCTTGAGCGGTGGCTTGGCGAATACGAGCGCAAGCTGCGTGCAAACGTGCGCCGCGAAATCACCAAGACCGCGCTCAAGGTCAATACGAGGGTTAAGCGCGCCATTCTTCAGGGGCCTAAGACCGGGCGCGTGCATACCCGCGCGCCAGGCCAGAACCTCAGTCGCACGCATCAATCGTCGGCAGCGGGCGAGGCCCCGGCAAACGACACCGGCACGCTTGCCTCGTCGATCTACTATTCTCGCCCGTCGCCGGATACCGCGCAGATCGGGAGCCGCCTTTACTACGCCTACGAGTTGGAGTTTGGGCGTCAAGGTTTGCAGCCGCGCCCATCTTGGCGACCCGCGACCGATGCAGAGCGCGGGCCGTTTGAGGACGCGATCCGCGAAGCCATGAGGAGGGCCGCAGAATGATCCCCTTTGCAGTTCGCACCGCGTTTTATAACCTGCTGAACGTCACCGGCGTCACGTCGCAGCTATCGACGGCCTACGGCGTGACCGCGATATTTTGGGAGCAAGCGCCCCAGGTCTCTGACCCGTCAAGCGACGCGGGCTTCCCTTACGTAACGTGTCTGCAAGTTAGTGACCCGGGGTTCAGCACAAAGGACGCGGTCGGCACGTCCGCCCTCATCCAGGTTGACGTATGGTCACGCTTGCAGACGGGCGAGTGCGAGGCTGTGGCGCAGGCCTGCTTCACAGCGCTTGACCGCGCCGACATCGTGGCGACCCTGCCCGGCTTCGTGCGGCTGGACTGCGAGGGCATGGCATTCTCACGCGACCCTGATGGCATTACGCGCCGCGCGCTGATGACGTTTCGGCTTGTGGCATTACCGTAACACCTGTGGTATGATTGCAACAGCACATCCCATAGGAGGCCGAAATGGCAGCTTCAAGCGGGCGCACGGGCGTCAGAATTTCGTTGGGCGACGCCTCTTCGGCTGTCGTCATCGCTGGCGCGCGCGTGGATACGTTCACCGTGAACAACGAGCCAATTGACATTACGAATAAGGACTCGGCTGGCGTTCGCACCATGCTTGCTGATTTCGGCGTGCGCTCTATCGACCTCAGCGTCGAGGGCGTCATGGTCGGCGACACGTTGCTTACTGCGGCCACGGGCAACGCGGCGGCGGTTCTGGACGAATACGTGATCGACTTCGCCAGCGGCGCGACGCTCGTTGCGAATTTCTTCATCACCTCGTTTGAGGTCGGTGGAGCGCACGACGGCGAAACCACGTTCTCCGCATCGTTTCAATCGAGCGGCGCTTTCACCTTTACCGCGGCAGCCTGATGGGTGGCGTGTTTCGTGAGATCGTAATGCAATGGGGCGGCGTTGATATTATTGTCACGCCGTCCAATAAGCTGCTCCGGCGCATCGAGGCGCAGGGCGTGTCGCCGATGATGGTGGCGCAGTCGTTCAATTCGCAAGTCCCAAACATGAGCGGCATGGCTTTTGTCGCCGCTGAAATGCTAAAATCGGGCGGGGCCGTGACCGACGAGGATGAGGTCTATTGCGCGATGTTGACCGACCCGGCGGCGATGGGACTGTTCGCAACGGCCATTGCTGCGGCAGTTCTTCCGTCACCGGCTGACGCAAAAAATCCCGAAGCCCCGGCGGCAAAGCCAACGAGCAAGTCGAAGCCGAAGGCGAGCCGACCGCGGGCATAAACTGGGACACGATGTTCCTAGTCGCTCGCGGCTGGGGGATAAGCCCGGATCAGTTTTGGGCAATGACAATCAGCGAGTGGCTTTGCGAATACGAGTGGAAGCGGCCACGCCAAGAGGGCGACTATGCAGGCAAGCTAACCCGAGGCGCGATTGACGACATAAAGGCAATGCTTCATGGTTTCGATTCCTGACATCCTCGTAAACATCGGCGCGAACATTGCGCCGCTAAGCGAGGGTTTGAAAAAAGCGGGGGTTGCGGTCGCCGCGTTTGGGGCAACGGTCGGCGCGTTTGCAATTCAAAGCGCGGCGGCGGCTGTTGAGATGCAAGACCTCGCCAACGCGGCGGGCGCGAGCTTGCGCGAGTTTCAGCGCGCCGCCGCTGGCGCTCGGTCTCTTGGCATTGAAAACGAAAAGCTGTCGGACATTTTCCGAGACGTCAACGACAAGATCGGCGATTTCACAGCGACCGGCGGCGGCGAGCTTAAAGACTTCTTTGAGAAAATCGCGCCGCAGGTTGGGGTGACGGCGGATCAATTTAAGAACCTTTCAGGCCCGCAATCGTTGCAGCTATTTGTTAGCACGCTCGAAAAGGCCAACGTATCATCCAAGGAAATGACGTTCTACCTTGAGGCAATTGCTTCGGATGCGTCGCTTCTCACGCCACTCCTAAAGGACAACGGCGCGGCTTTTGCGCGCTTGGGGGATCAGGTTGAGCGCTACGGCCTTGCGAGCGAGGACACGGCGGCAAGCGGGCGCGAATTTCGTGCGGCCATGGCGCAGCTTGGCAGCGCGGTCTCGGCTGTTGGCGTGGCCCTTGTGGATAGCGGGATGATTGACGCGATGGCGGCGTTTATCAAGCACGTTGCGGACTTCATCGGCCTAACCGCTGCGCCGTTTGTGGCCGACCTAGCGTTTGCAATGTTCGGGGTTTCGCGCGCGGCGGATGACGTGGTGCGCGCGATGGGCGATGAAATTCGCCAGACCACGGAATTGAACAAGGCGCTGAACGGCGGCATCACCATGTCCGTTGAGGCGGCGCGTCAGAAGCTTCTTGAGGCGCGCTCTCGTCTTAAGAACGTGCAGGCGATGATTGCAGAGCAAAAGACTATCGCGCTTTCTGGCGAGTCTTTTGCGTCTCTAACAAAACAGATTAAGGATTCGCAAAGTGCCGAGGCTGTGCTGCGCGGCGGACTTCAGGGATCGTCAAGACTATTATCATCGGCCTATGAGGCGCAGTCGCAGCTTACCGCCGACCTGCTTAATAAGCGCCAGGCCCTTTTAGAAACCGACACGCGCCTTGGGGCGGCGCAGGCGGAGGCGGCGGAAAGCGTAAACCTCTTAACCAACGCGCTTGCAGCGCAGCGTGACGGCATGGTCACGACAGGCGGCGGCACGGGCATCACGCCGACCGACCCGGCGGCAGATGGTGAAGACCCTGAAATCGGCGGCACGTTTTCAACCACGAACACAGCCACAACGCCGGACCAAATTGGCGAGGGCATGGCGCTACGCCTTGATGCCCTAAAGGCGGGCTTTGACGCGGAAAACGCTTTCACGGATCAATACTATCTCACAAGCGAAGCCGCGGCCAAGGCGCACGAGGACAAGCTTGCAGCGACACGCGCCGCTGGTCAAAGCACTGCGATCACGCAAGCGGCAAAAACGGCTAGCGGGATGCTCGGCGCTATGGCCACGCTGTTTAACGGATCAAAGCCAATCGCGGTAGCGCAGGCGCTCGTCAATACGTTTCTTGGCGTGACGGAGGCGCTAAAGTTACCATTTCCGCAGAACATCGCGGCGGCTGCTGTCGTGGCGGCGCAGGGCATGGCGGCGATCAAAACCATTATGAGCGCATCGCCAAGCGGGGGCGGAGCAGCGACGGGCAGCGCGGCGGCATCTGGCGCGGCAACGGCTGCAAAGAAAGAACCGGACCGCACGCAAACCTTCAGCTTCAACATCCAGAACGACAGCATGGGCTTCGGGGAGTCCTTCGCTCGCCAGATGGTGGAGCAGCTTAACAACGCCCAGCGCAACGGCGGGACAATTCGCGGGGTTATCGCATGACGCTCTCTACAGCGGGCTACACCCTCGGCAGCAACGAGCCTCTGAACAACGCGCGCATTCTTTACAGCACCGTCACCGGCGCGGTCACGGGCAGCGGAGCGACGCCGGAGCTTGCGGCAAACGACTACACGTTCCAACGGTGGGTTCCCGGCACCGGCGCGGTTTCGTGGCTGCTGACGCTTGGCGCGGCGGCGAACATCGACACGGTGTTCATCGCGGCGCATTCGCTGAGCGGTAAGGCGGTTGTGATCGCCACAAGCCCGGACCTTGCGGCGGGCTTTACGGATCACGCGACAATCTCGCCAGCGGACAACGGCACGATTGCCGCCATGATCTCCGACGGATCGGGCAACGCGATTTCGACGCGCCGCCTACGCATTTCGGTCGATGATGGCGATGATGTGACGGTTGGCATTATCCGCGCGGGCGTGGCGCTGCAACTGACGCAGGCATTTTACGCGGGGCATACGCCAACATCTATCAACCGCGTGACGCAGGCTAAGCAGCAATTCAGCGAGACCGGGCAATGGCTTGGGCGGCAGCTTATGCGCCAAGCGGTGACGGGTTCCTACTCGTGGGAGCATCTGCGCATTGACTGGTATCGGACCTATTTCGAGCCGTTCGCCAAGACGCTACCGCTCTACCCGTTCGGCATCATCGGCAACCCCGCGCGGTTCTCGGATGATGTGGCGTGGTGCTGGACCGACAGCGACGTCGCGCCGGAGACTATGGGAGTCAACGATTACGTAAGAGTGTCGCTTGCGGTCACGGGCGTGTTCTGATGGCGTTCGCAACGCAGCCCATCCAGGTCATCGAGATTGTGCAGCCGCTTTGCAGCCGCGTGTTTGGCACGTCTCCGTGCAATGCCGCAGGCGATAAATGCTGGAACACCGACGCCACGTGCAAATTCCGCTCGGCGCTCAACCTCACGGCATCGCTTGCGCTGCGGTTCGTTCCGATGGGGTCTTACGAGTGGCGCACTGAGGCGGGCGCCTTTCAGCCTGCGACGGCTATACCGACGCTGATGGGGTATCAGACCGCGCCGACCGTGCTCAACGTCGCCAGTGGGTCGCGCAACAAAGGCCCGCTTGGCCTGCGCGCGGTATGCAGCGTCAAGCTAAAGGACAGACCGAGCAACGATGTCGAGACCGATCCTTACGTGGCGGATCGCAGCTATGACCCGGCAACGCAAGGCTCCTTTTGGTCAAAATGGCTTTCGCGCAACCCTTTTCACGTCGGGTATATCCTGCGCATCTACGAGGGCAGCCTTGGCGATACGCTGGCCGAAATGATAAAGCGCGAATATCTCATTGAGAAGATCGACGCAGGCCGCGACGGCGTGAGCATCACCGCAAAGGATGCGCTGCGCAAAGTCACAGATACCGGCATCACCGCGCCGCTGTTGTCGCCGGGCGCGCTTGCCTCGGACATCAACGCCAGCGTGACAACGCTTGACGTGGCGGGCGCCGTTGTCGCCGACTACCCCGCGACGGGGTGGGTGCGGATCGGGTCGGAGCTTATCCAATACACGGGCCGGTCGCTGGTCGATAGCAACGTGCGGATCACCGGGCTGACCCGTGCCGCGCTTAACACCGAGGCCGCAAGCCACAAACAAAACGGGCGCGTTCAAACGGTGGTGGCGTATGTTGCCGAGCCGTTTAGCGATATCCTCTATGACCTGCTGGTGACGCGCGGTGGCATTGACGCGGCTTACGTCAACGCGAGCGAGTGGGATGCTGAATACACGTTGTGGCGCAGCGCCTATCAATTCACGGCCTACATCACCGAGCCAACCAAGATCGACGACCTCGCCGGTGAGGTTTGCCTGCAAGCGATGGCGAACGTGTGGTGGGATGAACGGGTGCAAAAGATCATCCTCAAGGCACAGCGCCCGGACTTCGCGCCTTCGACGCTGACCGACGAGGGGCACATCCTGGCCGGGTCGTTTGCCATCAAGGAAAAGCCGGAGGAGCGCGCCTCGCAGGTGTTTGTCTATTACGGCCTGCGCAGCCCCATCGCCAGCATCACCGACAAAGGTTCATACGAGCGGGCGCAGGTTGCCATCGACGTTGACAAGCAGGCGCAATATGGCGGCGAGCCTGCGATCCGCGAATTGTTTTGCCGGTTCATTCAGACCGACGCGATCGCGGCATCAACCGCATCGACATATTTGCAACGGTTTAAGGACGTTCGGCGTGAGGCGACGATGGAGCTTAGCGCACCGCAGGCCGGAACCTACTGGACGGGCGACTCTGTAAATGTTGAGCATTTTCTTGACGTTAAGTTTGACGGCTCAAAGCGAGAGGGGAATTGGTTGATTACCTCGGCTCATTCCAGCGCGCCTGGAAGCCGCTACGCCTACACGATGGAGGACAACGGGTCTATCGGCGTGCTATGGTTGTGGCAAGAAAGCGAAATAACGCCGTTTGTTGATGCAACTGAGCAACAGAAGCGAGAGATAGGCTACTGGCTCGACGACGACGGCAATGACGGGCTGGGCGTTCCGCGCCCCTTTCGGTGGCTATAATGCGCGCAGGAGATAAACCGCAATGACGACATGGACAACGCTATCAGCCGGAGCGGTTGGCGTTAGCGGCATTCCCAGCGGCTCGACCGTGACAGCGCTGCGCGATAATCCGTTGGCGATTGCCGAGGGGTCGAGCGGTGCGCCTCGCATCTACGGGCTTGCGGCGGCGAGGCCGGGGGACGGGTTGCCGGTTGTTACAATATCCGCCGCTAATACGGTGAACGTTATTGAAAGCACCGAATTTGAGCAGGTTATATCCAGCACATTTACCACCACATCGCTTGTTACGGTGCTTAGGTTCACAATGAGTGCCTACACCGGGGCGGCAAGGTTTCGTGTATTAACTAGCGTTGGCAGCGTCGGCGGAGAACCTCCGCAGTACACTAGTTATACTTGGTATTGGAAAGTTGACGGAGTAACCAGCTCTACTGGGTCTTTTGGTACTTCAGACAATGGCTCTGTGCCAAGCCAAGATATTACATTCACCGCGGGCCAGGTAATAACCTTGGAAATTGATATTAACTCTTCTAGGGGTCACGGCATTGGCGTAGCTCCGTCAAGCGTGACATCCAACGTTGGCTACATTCCGCAAACCCTCTTCAAACTCAACAGCGAGTAAAAAGCCATGGGCAATCCATTCACGTCATCCGGCGGCAACCTCTCGGGGTTCGCCCGCGACGTCATCCCGGTCACGCCCAACGATGGCGCTGACCTCCCTGGAGGGGTGGCGATCTGCCTGCGCGTCACGGGCAACGCGGGCAACATCAAGGTGACGACGGTTGCGGGCACGGATCGCACCATTGCCGTGGCCGCTGGCGCTGACCTGCAAGTGGGTATCGTGCGCGTGTGGGCGACCGGCACGACGGCGACGGCCATTGTGGCGTTTGTCGTCTGATGGCGCGGCTCGGGCTAGGCGTGGGCCTCACGCGGCGGGGCGGGGGTGGGGCTGCGGCCCCCTCCATCCCGACCATCGCAAGCTCCGTGTATTGGCTCGACGCCACGGACGCGACGACGATCAGCCACACTTCAGGCTCCGTCTCTGAAATCCGCGATAGGCTGGGTGGCACGACAAAGCTGGCGCAGGGAGAAGGGTCGCTCCAACCCAGCCTCAGCGTCGCCGGACTCAACGGCCTGAACGCGATTGATTTTACGGGGGACGATAAGTCTCTGTTTAATGACTCGGACTTCATGCCCGGCGCGTCTTCGTCCTTTGTGTTTGTGATCCGGTCAACTGACACGCGCTCCATCCTGCTAACAGGCGGCGGGGGGAGCCGTGCAGTTGGTGTTATTGACTCAGGCTCATCTTCAGCGTCCCACGTTGGATCAGGCTCCCCTTCAACATTCGTCGGAGGCGTGCCGCTTTCTCCCGCAACGAGGGACGCGCTTTACACCGGCACTACCGGCGCTACCAGCATTGTCGTTGTTAGGGGGGCAAACACAAGCGTCTCCGGAGGCGGGTGGACCGAAATCAGGCTGTGCGATTATCAGGCCGCCGCAGTCTTTGACTACACTGGCCTAGTTGGCGAGTTTGTTGCAATGAACGCACCCACGACAGCGGAGCTTAACGCCCTCGGCGCATACCTCGCCTCCAAATGGGGCGCATCATGGACTGACATCACATGACCCGCATCTTGGAGTTCACAACGGAGGCCGCAGCAATTTCTTGCGCGGCTGACATTGACGCGCAGGCGGTTGAATACTGGTCTGCCCTTGGATTTACAATTACCGAGGGGGAACTGGTCTCAAAGAACGCCGCCACAGGCCTTGATGATCCAGCGGCTCAGCGGACCGTTCGATGGTCTGCGCCTGCCCTGTCGCCGGACGGGACGTGGTGGATCGTGTCATTGGTGGGCACGCCATACGAAAACGCCATGACGGGCTTGCGTGAGCGGCACACTTTTACCGAGCGCGACATGCCAGCGTGGGGGAGCGATCCATGATCGCCGCCCGCCTCCGAGACCTGTTCGCATCGTTTGGCACGTCCGACGGCGACACCCGCCCGACGCCCTATGCGGTGGCGTCAACGCAGGCCTCCCACGGCTGGATCGCCGCTTGGACAACACTTGGCGCGCTTGCGCTTGGCGCTCCGCCTTGGCTTGCCGTCGCGGCCACCGTAGCCGCATGGGGCGGCGTGTGGGAGGCCCTGCAATACCTGCGCACCCCGACAACGCGCGTGCGCCGTGATTGGCTTCTCGGAGACCTGCCGGCCTACGCCACGGGCGCGGGGGCTGTTGCGTTCGTGGTCGGCGATGCGGTGGCCGGGCAGTGGATCGCGTGGTTGATCGCGTCGCCGTTCGTTGTCCTCGGCCCGGTCATATCGGCGGCGATATTCGGGAGGACGCGCGATGAATGACGATTTCGTCACCTGTCTAGGGTATGCGCGCGCTTGGCTTGCCGTGCTATCCGCATCCTTAGGCGCATCGTGCATTGGGGGGGCTGGCATTGACGGGAATCTTGCCGCCCAATCTCGACGTGGAAAGCGCGCTTCTCAGCGTGTTTACGTCAATGCCGTCGTGGGCCTGGGGCGGCATGGGCCTGCTCGCCATCGCAGAGTTGACGCTCGGCTATCTCGTAATTCGGGCGATCACGCGCGGCGCACGACTATGCGCGGGGTGGCTCCGTGAGCGACGACGAAAACCGAAGAGCTGACTTCAATCAATGGAGAGGGCGCATTGACAGCGACCTAGCCACGATGAAAGCGGCGATTAAAAAGAATGCAGACCTGCACGACAAGATAAACCTTCGGGTGTGGGTTGTTCTCGGCGCGGTTCTGCTCGCCCTTTTGAAGCTCTACCTTGAAACCTTGACCCCGCCGGGAGGCCCCCAATGACTCAGACAATCGCCGCCGCAATCGTCCTAGCGTTATCATTCGGCGCGGTTGCAATCGAAGTCGCAGGCATGAACAGCGCGCCGGTTGCGGTGGAGGGCGTCCGATGAGAACGAGTGAAGCGGGCCGTGACCTTATCAAGAGATGGGAAAGCCTACGCCTCACGGCCTACTTGTGCCAAGCGGGCGTCCCCACCATCGGCTGGGGGCACACCTCCGGCGTGCGAATGGGCGACCGGATCACCGAGCACGAGGCGGAGCAATTCCTGACGGCTGATCTTGCGATTGCTGAGGACGATATCGAGCGCAACGTGACCGCACCGATAACCGAAAATCAGCACGCCGCACTTGTGTCGTGGGCGCTTAATGTCGGCGGCGC
>Ga0222649_1000468_pt1 | contig 13420 bp, 22 predicted proteins | sample AntAcemetagen337_FD_179865 | JGI IMG/M metagenome (GOLD analysis project Ga0222649, IMG submission 179865) | Saline water microbial communities from Ace Lake, Antarctica - #337 | ecosystem: Environmental > Aquatic > Non-marine Saline and Alkaline > Saline | place: Antarctica: Ace Lake... | reverse complement strand
GGTTCATCCAGCACAACCACCGCGACCTGCTGGGGATCCTCGATTCGAGCGAGGGTATCGCCGATATGCCCAAACTCATGGCGTTCGTGCTGGACGAGTTCCGCCGCGAGTTGGTGGCCGATCTCACCGTCACCAGCCCGCCCGAGCCCGCGACCCCGCCAGCATCGCCGCCGCCGCCGGAGCCCGATCCCAAACAACCGTGGAAGGATCGCAAGCAGCCCCGCGACGATAACGGGTTCCTGCCCGACGAGGCCGACGCCCACCGCATCACGCCGGACGATATCCCGTTCTTTTGACAACCCCACCAGGAGCATCGAATGACCACCGAACCAATGGCACCAGCCTTGCACGCCGCGTTCCAGCGGCCCATCGCCATGATGATGAAAGAGGCGGCGGCGGGCGGCGTCACTATGGCGCTCACCGTCGTCGGCGAGTTGACCTATCCAAACAAGAAGCGGATGGTGTTCCTCTACGGGAGTCGCGGGCCGCTCGAACTCTTGGAGGTCGCCAAGCGGCTGGCGTCCGAGAGTTACTTGGACGGCCCGGCCCACGAGATCGCGGAGGTCGATATCGTGGGCGTCGCATCGCCGGACGGCATGTACCGCGTTCGGCCGACACCGCCGCCCGTGCGGGCGTGGCAGGTGGACGGGACCGACGAACAGGCCCAGTTGGCCGGCTACACGCCCGTTGGCCTGGGGCGTGGCGCGTTTTGGGTCAACGGGCAGGGCGGGCGGATCTACGGCTCCGTGGGCGACTGGATCGTCGTGGCCGACGGTCAATGGCCGACGGTCCTGACCCCGAAGATGTTCGCACACAAGTACGAGCCCGCGACGGCCGGATCAGTGAAGCCATGAGCGAGTATCCGACCTTCCCCGGGTTCTTGCCCCTGATTGGGAGAGCGCTGGAACATTGGCCGCAAGCCCTGGACCAGCCGGAACTGACTTCTGGCGAATACCTGGCGGTCGTGTACACGATGGAGATCCTGCAATGGTGGTCCATGCAGTACCACAGCCGCGGCGTCTCGATCAAGATCAGGGATCCGGGCGGCATGATCGAACTGGAAGTGCAAGACTACAGCGGGCGGAGGAAACTCCTGCACGAAAGCACGCACTGCAACATCGTCCTGGCCGCGATCGTGGCGCTACGGGTGATTGTGGAGGCCGAGGGGCCGGTCTGACGCCAAACGGAACCCAAAGATCAGAACCCGCACGAACGCACGCCGAACTGTCGGTTATCCGGTGGATATCCGGTGGGTATCCGGTGGAGTACTTGTCGGCGAGTGTCGGTTGCGCGGCCCGGAGCGGCACCCGAGCCCGCGCAGTTGACACGAACCGACAGCAACCGACATTTCATGCACCGAGTTATCCACCGTCTAAGTGCTGATCTCGCAGGGGCTGGAACGGCTTATGCACATAAACGACAGCGTTACTACTACAGTCATCAGAGATATCTCTCCCTTGAAAGAAGAAGAAAGAGGACCGGCGGACGGCGGGAATCGAGGGGCCGACGGCTCCACGGGTCGCCGTGAACTTGTCCAGGCCCGGTAACTTGGTGGACTTGGCGGCGCGGGAGGGTTATCTTCTGGATCTCGACCAGGGGCTGGACCTGACGGACGCCGGGGAGGCGGACCAGGCGGCCCGACACACACCCGGAGCCCCGCGCCATGACCGATAAGCCGCTACCCTGGCTGAGAATCGAAGCGTCTGACGAAGCACGATGCGACTCACTTGCCCGATTCGCGGGGATAGACCCCGAGTGGAAGCAGGCCAAGAAATCCATGAACGACGCCGAGGAAGCGTTGCTCGAAGCCCAGGGGGCCGCGAGCGAGCGCTTCCCGGCTGAGGCGTACGACGCCGAGACGAGCCGGGCGCTCAACGGCCGCATCGCCGAGTACGACGAGCATCGGGCACGGTACGGCCGGCTGGACTCTCGGCGTCGCGTCATCCAGGACGAGGTGCGGAAACTCACCGACCACACCCTCATGCTCCTGAGCGAGTCAAGGGAACCGGGGATCTTCGACGGCGGGGAGAAACTCGGCCCGGACGGCTGGAAGCATGTCAAGATCCGCGACCTGATCGGCGGCCCGGACCCGGCGAAGGAACTGGCGTCGCAGGTCTGGCCGGCATCGACGCTGGAGCAGGCCGGGTATCACACGCTGGGCGAGTACCTTCGAGGTCGCACCCGCATGATGCCGAAACTCATCGACGACGCCGAACTGAGCGCCGAGACGATGGAAGTCGCCGACACGGCCGTGTACAGATTCCTAGAGAAGCGGCAGATGCTGGACAAGTGGCCTACCGGCCTGGGCGTGCCCAACGGCCAGCAAATGCTTCTCATCCGCGGCGTGACGCCCAGCGAGTCTGAGGTCTTGCTGGAACAAGCCGCACCCGAGCCCGGCCAGCCAGCGTCGAAGCCAGCGCCGAAGCCAGCGCCGAAGCCAGCGCCCGAACCGGCGGAGGATCGCGGGGTGGCCGACCCGATGGACCTGGGGCCGCCGTCGCTGATCGGGAGCGAACTCTACACGATCGCAACCGAGGGACGGAAGGGTGGCGACTACAGCAGCGCACGGGCCGCCGCTGGCCGGCGGGTGGCCGCGATGCTGGTCCCCTGGACCGATGTCTTCAGTCAGGTGCTGGAGGATGACGAGGACCGGCCGACGCCGGCGATCATCACCCGGTTCTCCGAGGTCTACGGCGACTCGCCGGCGGCGTTGCTCCAGCGCGTTTTCCACGACCTGTGGCACCAGCGGGCGATCACGCCGAGCCCGGTGAGCGGCGGCACCACCGAGTTATTCGTGGATTCCGCGATCGCCCTCTCCTGGGATATGACGATCGAAGGGTGCAAGGCCGGTTGGTTGACGGAGGACCAGCACGAGGAAGTGTTCGGTGGGTTCATGCGTGAAATCCTCAAATACCCCGAGGACCGGATCGACGCGATGATCGTGGCGGTCGCGTACTTCTCCGAGAATCTGGCGGACGCAATGGCGATGCAGGTGAAGGTTGCCCATAAACCCCGCCCCCGCCCGTCGGCCCCGCCGAAAGCCCCGCGGCCGGCCAAGAAGCCTGCGGCCGAGCCCGAGCAGACCCCCGAGCCCGAGCAGACGCCCGAGCCCAAGAAGCGGGTCAAGGCCGAGAAGCCAGCGCCGCGGAAGAAGAAGCCGGCCAAGAAGGCCGCCCGGTCCTGACAGATAACCGCTCGGCATGGTGCGCGGGGAGATCCCGCGACGGTTGGCCCGCCGCCAGCCAAAGAAACACCGGGCACCGGCGCGTCTTGGAGACTCCGCCTCACCCCATAACGGGTGGGCGGATGGGAGGGTTCGTTTCCCCCCCGCGCCATTCGCCTTAGATCCACACGATCCCGACCAGGAGCGAACCGATGACGCAGGACGCCATGACCAGCGCCGAGTTTCTGACCTTCCAAGCCGCGGGCCGGCCCAAAGACCCCCAGCGAGTGATCGCCGGCACCAACGCCAGGGCGGGCGGCGAGGACTTCGAGCGGGCGCTGGACCAGGCCCACGCCGCGTACTTGGCCACCGGCACGGCGAGCATGGACCGCTTGCCAGTGCCGACCAGCCCGATGCCGGTGTCGTGGCTTCGAGACGGCAAGATGAAGGGGATCTCGCGCATGCTGGCCCGCAAGCAGGGCTTTGATTTCTACGGCAGCATGGGCGCTCGTCCGCTTGGCGGTCGCCTGATCGGCCGGGCCGTCGCGATGGAGTCGAAAGCGACGCGGGATTTCAAGCCCTCTTTGGGCATCGGCGACAAGGGTCCGCTCCGCTCGCACCAGGTTCAAGCGCTGGCGGAGAAGTACGGGCAGTTTGGCACGATGGTCGCGCTGGTCTGGCGTAACGGCTCCGAGCGGGGCGTCATGCTCGGCCCGGACCTCGTGGACGCATGGCAGCGGGTCCGACTGGGCGTGGTCAAGAGCGTTTCGTGGAAGGGTTTCCGGCCCTACCCCGTCCATGCGATCGACGCCGGCGGGCCAATCGAGGACTGGCTATCGCCCGTGATCGCTCACGCCGGCGAGCAGGAGACATCGGATGAGTAGCAGATCCGCCGAAGACATCGTGAACGAACTGGCCACGCTGACCCTACGCGATATCGGGGAACTGGAGCCCGCGGCCGACCGTGGCAGCGACGCCGCCCGCCGGTACACGCAGGTCCGCGACCTTGCGATCGCCGCCCGGGCCGTCACCGGCCCGATACAGCGGGCCGCCCTGCACGCCGAGACGGCCGACGACTACCTGGCGGTGGTTCAGATCGCCCTGGCCATTGGGTACGACGGGCAGTTGTCCACCAGTCACCGCCAAGAGTGCCCAAAGCACGCCGTGGTCCCGCTCATTGCGGCGCTGCGTCACCTCATCCGCTCGATCGAGCGTGATCTACGGGCGACGGTGCCGCTGGACGCCCACGATGTGGACCGGCTGACCGCGCCCATCTTGCACGGCATGGTGAAGCAGGACTTCGACGCCATCCGCCTGGAGATCGCCGTGGATTCTCGGACCACCCCGGACACCGAACAGACGCCCAAACTGATCATCCCGGGGTGATAACCGTTGCTCGGACCTTCGCTTTGTGGCATACTTGACGGATCAAGACCCCCGCGTAGGGGGTCGAACCCTGACCAGGAGCCAGATATGAAGCGTTCGATCACCACCGTGGCCCTCTCCCTGATCGCCGGCGTCGCCATCGCGGCCAGCACTCCCCAGCCCAACTCAACCGGCTGGTACTACGGGTTCCAAAACTGTGGCCCTGGAGCCGGCATCACTACCTCGCGCGCCTGCAAGAACTGTTGCAGGGCCGCTTTCTTCGCCGGCACGCTGACGCATCAGGAGCGGCTGGACTGCGCCGGCTATTGCGACAACACGCAGTTTTCGCCCCCGACCGTGCCGTGGTGGGCGCGGGCGCTGGTGACAATCTTCGGCCCCGGCCAGACGCCGGTCCACCGCCCGGCTTGATCGCACCACCACCACCACAACCCCCGACCAGGAGTGAAACCATGAAACGCAAGTACACCGTCACGGCCCTCGTGGGCATTGGCATCGTCTCAACCGCGATCGGCTGGACCGGCTATCACGCAACCACCGACCCGCTCGGCCCGTTCCTTCGGGCCAATATCTCCTACCAGCCCGTGCCTGAGTCTGACAGCAGATTCTCCGCCGATCACCGCGATCGGTACGCTCGCATCGTCAACGGCCTGGGCCGCAAGACCAGGTGGAGCGCCGCGGATAAGGATCTCGCAATGGAGATCATCCGCCCGTGGACCGACGAGCCCGTGCCCGACTGGGACGACATGGCCGGCATGGAGGCTTACTTCGAGTGGGAGGACACGATGGGGATCATGGCCGAGCGGATCGGCTGGGGCGTCCCCACGGACTCGGAGGCCACGGCGGCGTTTCGCGATACCGTCGCGGCGATGTTCCAGCACCCGCAAGCCCACGCCCGGTCCTTCGCGATTGGGCTGGCCAGCACCGCCAACATGATCCCGGACCACCGCCGGGCCATTGAGGCCATGATGGGTGATCCAGATGCACGGGTCAGCCGCACCGCCGCCGCCAACCTGGCGGCGTACGACGGTCGCCCGATGCCGGTCGGTTGCCCGACCTGCCCCGGCGGGAAGGACTACGCCGGCGACGGGGTGACGCCATGACCCGCCGCGCCTTCACCCTGATCGAACTCCTCGTCGTGATCTCGATCGTCGGTACGCTGATCGGCTTGCTCGCTCCGGCGCTGGCGTCGGCCAGGGCGTCGGCTCATCGAGCGGCGTGCGGGGCGAACCTTCGCGGGATCGGTCAGGCCGTCCAGATGTATCGGAACGCCAACCGGGACCGCTTGCCGGTGGCGATTTGGTTTGCAGACGCGGGGACGACGGCCCTGTCGCCCTGGGACCGGCTGGAGCGATATCTCGACGCCGTGCCGCCCCGGAGAGACTGGGACACTGGGGAAGCCGTGACGGGCCAGCCCTGGGCGTGCCCCGCCGACGATGAGTGGGCGGTCAACTACGGATTCTCGTACTACTACGCCCCGATGCACTTCTTCCAGGCGCTTGGCCCGCGATATCACAACGAAGCCAACCGGCTTTTCTCTCAACCGGAGGCCGTGATCTTCCTCGACGGCGACTGGTTCCATCCGGGAGCGGGCTCGGAGCGGAAGAACGCGCTGCGAGCGGACGGCAGCGTCGGCCGCTTTGAGGGCCGCTTGTTCACTATGAGATAGGGTTCATCCCCAAATAGGGCGTATTCGTGTAACATGACCGGCGTGGGCTCCGAGAAGCCCCGCCGGTCTTTTCGTGCCAACCCCCGACCAGGAGCGAACCGATGACGCAGCAGATTGATTTGGGTGAGATCAGGATCCACGACTACGACTTGGCCGAGTTGACGGGGCTGGTGGCCCGCATCTTGCCGGCGCTCGGTGCGGACCAGGCGTGGAGAGTCATGGAGTATGCAGCCGAGCGGGTGGGCGACGCCGACGGCCGAGCGTGCGTTTACGCCGTCAGGCAGAACCCCGACTACCCCAGCAAGATTGATGAACTCGCGATCTATCCGCGGACCGAAAGCCATGCCGATTGGCGGGCGCGATCCATGCCGCTGATGGTGAGCGTGGCGATGTTGTTCGGAGATACTTTGATGGACAGCGGGGAGCGGGCGGGGATCCAGGCGGACCATATGGTGGGCATCTTCCACGAACTTTTGCACCAGGCGGTCCTCGCCCGCCGGCGTTGAGTTGGCCACCCGGGAGTCATCCCGAGCGACCCAAGCGACGCGGCCCGCCGATCAGTGGCGGGCCGCGTCTGAGAGATCCCGGCCCACACAACCGGGAAGGAGAGAGCAAATCCCCCCGCACCGACAAGGTGCGGGGGAAGAAACTCCGGCCTCAAGCGCGACCGGAGCGGGAAGCGTCAGCCGATGATGGGGGACCACGGCACGGTGTCACGCCAGGTCTTTGGCAGGGAGCGGACGGATTGACCGTCCCATGCGTACTCCACGCGGCGTCGCGACGCAAGCACGGTGTAGCCCAGCCCGGACTTGTCCTCCGGGTGCCGCTCGATGTACGCGACCTTCGTAAAGCCCTTCGGGACCGGGGATCCGTGGGTAATCAGTTGGGCGAGGTTCATCTTCTGTCTCCTGGTCAGGGTGGTCGGGTCAGTCGATATCTTCGGGGTGCAGTTGCGAGATCGTTTCGGCGATCAGTTCGTCATACGGGTGCCAGTCGCCGCCAGCGCGATTGTGCAGCCGTACCGCCACGATCTTGATGCCGTCGATGATCGCGGCCGGGTCCGCTGGATCCTTGAAATAGTGGCCGTCCTGGTACACCGCGATCATGCCGCCGGCACTGTTGCACCGGTTGTGCCGGCCGTAGACGACGGCGCGGCCGTCCGCGTGTTGCCGGACCGCGATGGAGGGTCCGTCGTCGTAGTAGTCCATCGAGCCGGCGATGTGCATCCAGCGTGCAAGGGTGATCCTCACGGGTGGGCGTCCGGTGAGGACGATCGTTTGCTTGTCCGGGATCGGGTTGTTCGTCGTCATCTTCTAACTCCTGGTCGGGGGTGGCCGAGACTTCGATCTCGGCTCAGCCAGCATACTGGGCCAGGTGGCCCGGCGAGGGTGTAAAACCTTCACCCGCTCGCACAATCCCGATTCATTCGCCCGCTATGGTCCGATATTGACCAAGAAGCCCACCAAAACCAGCGCCAGGAAGCCCGCTGCGAAGGCCAAGTCGCCGGCTGGAGCGGCCAAAACCGCCCGGCGTGGCGAGCCCGAGGACGCCGCCGCCGCCCAACAGGCGCAGATGTGGCTTCTCCGCGAGGAAGGCCATTCCTTGCGCCGGATCGCGGCCGATGTGGGTTGTCACCCCCGTACCGTCTCGCGGGAGTTCGAGCGAGATCCGGCCCGCCATGCGGCGCTTGTCAGAGCCCAGGCGGAGGAGCGAGCGGCGCTCTGGAGGCAAATCGAGAACAAGGCGCTGAAAGTCCTGTCTCACGCCGTCGATGACGCCGGCCGGGTTCTGAGGACCGAAACCGGCAGGGTCAAGAAGCGGTTCAGCGTCTCCGATCTCCAGCGAGTGCAGGTTCTCCGCGGCCTGATGGGTCCGCTCCGCATGGCCGCCGACTCGGCCACCCAGCGGTCCCAGTTACTCGCCGGCCGGCCGACCGAGATCGTGGCGGGCGGGGTCAGTCTCGACGCCGGCAGCATGACCGACGAGGAAGCGATTATGCTGGCGGTGCATCACGGCCTGGAGGACGAGTTGCCGGCCGCCCTGCAAGAGAAGTTGACGCGCATGGGCGGGGCCGACGCCGTGCGTGAAGTATGATCGGTCAAGACCATCCGACCACCCGACCCCCCGACCAGGAGAAACCTGATGGACGACCTTTTCGCGAAGGTGACGCCGTGCGCCTCATGCGGCCAGCCGGTACGCTGGATCACGACCTCGCGGGGCAACCCCTCGCCGATCGACCCCAAAGCACACAAGATGCTGGTTCTTCGCCCCGGCACCGAAATCGCCGATGTGGTTGACGCCTATATCTCGCACTTCTCCACCTGCCCGACGGGCCACCAGCACGGGAGGGTCAAATGAGCGACAAGATCAGCCCGAGCGAAGTAGAGTTTCAGTTCCGGCCGATCGGCGTCTGGAATCATGGGACCGGCCCGCGGAGATTGACCAGCCCGTTCCGCGTCGGCGCTGGCAGGACGCAGGGCGACCTCAAATCGGAGATCGCGGCCGTCGGCGTGATCCATGCCGTGATTCAGGCCGACCTCGACCTGTCGGACATCCGCCTGGACGGCGTGCCGAGAGCCAACGCCAGACACCTTACCGGCCGCGTCATCGTGTCCTTCGACCACCCGCGGCTTGGCCCCCTGTCGATGCCATGTTGGGAGTTCGCCGATCTTTGGGACAACCTGCGCGCGGTCGCCAAGACCCTCGAAGCCCTCCGGGCGGTGGATCGGTACGGCGTGACCCAGCGTGCGGAGCAGTACCGGGGCTGGAGCCAACTGCCGCCATCCCAAGCGGCGATCGTGGCGTCGCAGTGGGCAAGCGGCGTGGAAGCGGCTCGGTTCCTGATCCAAACCGCCCAGGTCAACTTCACCGACATCGACGCCAGAAGCGCGGCCCGCGACGCCGTGGACCTCCGAGCGGTTTATCACGCGGCGGCGGCCAAAGCCCACCCGGACGCCGGCGGGAGCGAACAACTGATGCGGATGGTGAACGCGGCCCGCGAAATGATCTCCCAGCAGCAATAGCCCAACCCCGAAGGACGCCCGAATGAATCTGGATCTCTTGTCGCAGATCGCGGTGACGGTGTTCGGCCTGTCGGCGCTTTGGCTGATGCTGGCCGACCGGCTGGAGATCCGCCGCTGGGGCGTGGTGTGCGGCCTGGTCGGGCAACCGGCCTGGTACACCCAACTGGTCCTCCACGAGCAGTGGGGCATGGTGCCGGTGTTCGTCGGGTACACTGCCGCCTGGGCGTGGGGAGCGTGGACGCACTGGTTCAGGCCGGCCCGAGCCCGGCGCTCAGCCCGGCGCTGGACGCCGCGTTCGTCGGCGCGTTGACCCAAGATGTAGCCAAGATGAAGCCAGCACCCAAGCCGCCCGAATGGCGTCAGCGCCTGATCGCTCGCTCGGTCCTCCAGCAGTTCCGGGAGAGCCGGCCGGCCGACGACTACCGGCCGCACGACCTGGGGCAAGTCCAGTTTCATACGGCGTCGCAAACGATCAGGGGCGTATTCCCCGGCAACGGCTGGGGCAAGACCACCGCCGCCGCCGCCGAGATCGACGCATGGTGCAGGCACACTTGCCGGTGGCAGGAGACGCCGGCCTGGCCGATCGTGGCGGTCTGGTTCTGTCCCCAGTACAGCCAGTTCGGCCTGTTGCGCGAGCAGTTGGAGACGGACATCATCGGCCGAAACATCCCCTGGCGCAAGACGCAGGACGGTTCATACTACGAGTATCCTGACGGCAGCCGCTGGTATGTGGCGAGCGCCGACCGCAAGTGGTCGTTCCTCCAGGGCATCAATCCCGACCTCATCATGTTCGACGAAATGCCGTCCGGGCCGCTCTGGCGCGAGATGATGATGCGACGCCGGGGCACCCGCAAGACCCGATTCATCGTCGCCGCGACCGCGACCGACGGCATGAACCATATAGCCGACGCCGTGTACATCCCCTGGCGGGACCACCACGCCACGCTCGGCTTGTCCGAGGACGCCGCGATGGACGAGCAGCGGCACGGGAACATCTGGTGCTGGCCGTCTGGCGGGATCCGAGACAATCCCGGCGCGGACCAAACCGATGTGGACTGGTACGAGCAAACCGTTTGGACGAGTGAGAAGGAAAAGAAGGTCCGGCTTCACGGCGGTTTTGAGGATTGGACCGGCGACGCGGTGTTCGCCGGGAGCGCCATTGAGGCCATGCGGGCCGAAATCGACGCATGGGAGGGTCTAAACCCGACCATGCCGATTGAAGGTATGATCGAGCCGCAGTTCGTCGCACAACCCCGACCAGGAGATAGAAGATGACGACCTTCATACAGCAGGCCATGCTGGCCACCATCGCCGGCGCAGCCCTTCCCACCGTCTTGGCCGTTTCGTTGGCCGGCGGGCTATTCCAACCCGCCGAGGAGCCGCCAGGCCCGGCCACCATCATGGCGGCCGAGCCCGGACCGGCACCCGAGCCCGAGCCCGATCGCCGGGTGCCCCGGTCCATCGTGGGCGTCCAGGGCCACCAGCACCAGCGCGACGAGGACAGCATCGACTGCAAGGTGTGCCAGACCATGCTCGCACGGGTCGCCGTGGCCCGCCTGACGGTCGAGCCGCCGGTCGTCACCCGGCCCGACGCATGGACCATCGTCGTCGAGGGCGCGACATATGCGGGGACGCGACCGTATTCGTGGCCCATCCGTGGCGTTCCCATCCATATGGCCGATATCGTCCATGTGCAGGACACGGGCGAACCGATCTGGTTTATGGCCCAGGCCGTTCAGGACTACGACTTGTGGGCCGTCGTGATCGCCCCGGACGGCACCGGCGTCCCCTTCGACTTCACGGTATTGGCCGACCGGCCGGCCCGCATCGAAGCCATGTACCGGCACCGGATCGAAGCCCAGTGGATTTACGACCAGTTGGGCACGCCGCCGACCTTCCTAGAGACGGTCGCGGCCTACCAACGGATCTACAGCGGCGGATTCCCCGGCCAGGGCCAGCCGCCGCCGCCGCCGCCGCGACCGACCATCGAGCGCCCGGCCTGGAACGCACCGCCCGCCCCGCCGGCGACGCCCACCATCGGGGAGGAATGATCCATGTCAGACGAGATCAGATATCACGGCATCCAAGCGTCCATCGAGATCGCCCGCGCCCGCGGCCAGATCAAGATCGTGGTCCAGCGCCCGCCGGCGTCCCTCATTCAGCGTCTCGAAGATTCCGACATCGCGTGGCGGCCGACGGGCGACCGCAACGGGCGACCCCGCATCGAGATCGACATCGCGCCGCTGGAGCCGGTGGTGGAGATATTCCCCGATGAACCAACCATACCCTGACATCGACCAGGTTCGGGACGCCATCCGCGACGAGCCCCGCACCACCACCGAGATCCAGCGTCTCACCGGCCTGAACGACAATCGGATGTTCGACGCATTGGACGCACTCGAACAGGCAGGGCTGGTCAAGATCACGGAAACCCGGAGCGGTCGCGGCCGAGTCATCGGGATCCGCTACCGGCTTGCGTCAACCGAGGTGCCAGCATGAGCGAGTACGACTATTTCCCGCCCGGCCCGGGCGACCCGCGACGGATCGCCCAGGACGGCAACCTACGGATCGTGCGGGTCGCGATGGAAACCGACGATCTGGCGTCGCGGTACGCCGTCGAGGTCGGCCGGCCGTACGACGACGACCACCGCGTTCTTGGGTGCTTCCGCTTCCAGGTCGGCGCGATCCCCAAATATGGGCGGAACGGCATCAGCGATGCGTCGCTGCTGGCCATCCTGATCGACCGAATCAAGGGGCACCAGGCCGGCAAGCACTGTTCCCCCCACAACGAGACGATTCAGTATCATCTTCAACTGGCGTCCGAAGCCATGACCGCCCGACTTGTGGAGCGGCTGGGCAGCGACGGCGAGAACATCAACAGGCCCTGATCCATCGAATCACACGGCCCCTGCTCCCGGATGGTCCTTCCGGCGGGCGGGGGCTTTATGCTTGCCCATGATCCTTGATCTTCGACCAGACGAGTTGCTGGGGGCCGTGGGCTGGCGGATGACGCCGGAGACGGTGCCGGGCGTGCGATGCTCGATCTACGAGCGCCCAAAGCCCGGCCGGCAGTATGTCATCGGTGCGGACTTCGCGCTCGGGATCCGGGGACGCGACAAGGACGCCTTTTGCGTGCTGGACAATACCGACGCCAGGAAAGTGCAGGTCGCGGAGGTCGAAGCGACCCTGGGCGAGTTGGCCGACAAGATGCTCTACGGGCTGGCCATGTTCTACGGCGGGGCGTTCATCGTCGGCGAGCGGCAGTTCGGGCTTCCAAGCCTTCGCCGGCTCCTCAAAGACTTCGGGTACGGGTGGCTTTACTACGAGCGGGACGAAGCCAAGCGGACCCGCCCGGTGTCGGACAAACTGGGCTACTGGAAGGCCGGCAACTGGACGAGCGACCCGGCGCTGCGATCGCTCCGGGTGGCGATCCGCCAGCGGGATATTGAGATCCGATCCAAGCCGCTCCTAGATCAGTTGGGCAAACTCCAGTTCAGGTCCAAGACCACGATCAACCCGGAACACGCCCACGACGCCGATATGCAGGTCAAGTTGTCCGGCGGGGGATCGCCCGACCTGGTGATGGGGCTGGCCTACGCCTACCACGGGTGTCACGAGGTCGATAACTTCCCGGTCGTCAAGCCGCGGTATGCTGCTGGCACGGCCGGGGACATTCTCGGGCATGGCAGCATCTTCGAGGAGGCCGAGCCGTCGCCCTATCGAGGGGGCACGCCGTTGTCCCGCCGGGCGCAGTTGATCACGAGGATCGGAGACAGGCGATGAGGGTAGAGATCAACGAGATATCCACCACCATGATGGAAATCACTGTGGATTCGGTCTGGTTGCCGCTCGGCCGTGACATCATCTACCGATACGCCGAATCACTCGCCCAGGCGGCCAGTCTCGGCACGGCCTGGCAGGCCACTCGGCACAACACTTCCGACGACCGGGTGGCCGTGATCTTGATCAAGGATTCCCGGTGAGACGCCGCGGCCCGACGAACACACTCCTGGAGTTTTAGATGCTCAAATGCACGCCCGACAACCTACGCATCGAGATCGAAGCCGCCATCAAACTTCGCCGGCGTCACACCGAGATCACCGACGGGCTCATTCGCCGGTACGCGGGCGGGAGTTACCGATCGGACTGGACGCCCGATGAGGCGAGCATTGAGAACCACGA